>Ga0172381_10002043_pt1 | contig 22932 bp, 19 predicted proteins | sample Leawel6488metaG_FD_119754 | JGI IMG/M metagenome (GOLD analysis project Ga0172381, IMG submission 119754) | Leachate microbial communities from a municipal landfill in Southern Ontario, Canada - Leachate well 64-88 metaG | ecosystem: Engineered > Solid waste > Landfill > Unclassified | place...
AGAACTAATACTATACTTAAGAATTTTAACTTAAGCATGGGTACCTCCATAAATTAATTTATTAACTAAAAACAGAATAGCACATCTCTGTACCATTGTCAATACTTGGCTCCGGGGGTAGGGATCGAACCTACGACCAATCGCTTACATTTTATCCCCTATTACTAGAGGTATGGACTATATCATCTCCATATTCATAGAATTTATGAATTTAGGAGCAAGGCGCTTCGCATGACCTTTTGTCAAACTACTCCAAAAATGGATAGTCTCTACACCTTCTCTGATTTTATTCAGAGCTTGGCTCGGGATTACCCTTTTTAAAAGGGCTTCCCCGAATTCACCTTGTTTTTCAACCTAAGTTTTCTTAGGAAGCTGCGTAATGTTCACCTGAACTCTTTGTAACACAGGCGACCGCTCTACCGCTGAGCTACCCCGGAATTTATTATTTCATTTTTAGGAACATTCAAAAGAACACTTTCATTTTATCAGAAAATATCTAAAAAACAAGAAAATGAATAAATAACAGCTATAAAAAATAATTTATTACTTTTAAATAGGATTTATTCTATAGCAACTAAAAAATCTTATTTAATAGTTAGGCAACATAAATAATACTATACCTACGATAATAGCAATCAATCCATAAATATAATAAAAACCTTTGTACTTCTTTATTGAATTTTCATTAAAAGCTTCTGGAATAAAGATATAGGACAACCCTTTAAAGAAAATAAGCCAAACAAATACTGTGATGAGAGTTTGCCAAGTTCCATTCCAAATGTTGTGACCTATCAAATATGCAGTAGAAAGGAAAAGAAGTATCACTCCTGTTAAATAAATAACAGCAGGATGTTGAAAAAAATCTTTTAAAATGTGTGATATCGTCTTCCCTTTCAAAAGAAGAAATACACCGCTCACAACAAAATACACACCTAGTATCTTTGCTACATAAATTGTTATATCCATAATTATAATTTGTTATTTATAATACATATTTATTGTATAACAAATCAAAATAACACCACAAGTAAATAAGAGGAAAACTTAAAATAAAAGATCTTCACCTTTTCGAGTGGACCCTAGGAGATTCGAACTCCTGACCTCCTCATTGCAAATGAGGCGCTCTACCAACTAAGCTAAGGGCCCTTTTCACACAACAAGAATATGTTATCTTAATTTTAGTAAAATGTAAATCCCTAAACATAAAAACCCTCTGACTTTCGTCTGGGGGCTTTTATGGCACATATGTATTCGATAAAATGAGTTAAGCTTGACTTAAATCTCACACTCACGAATGTAGTATATCATACATTAAAGAAAAAAGCAAATTTTATTTAGGAAAAAGAAAAACCCCCTCCAAAGAAGGGGTTTTTCATATAATTGTTTCGTATCTATAAGCCGAATTCTGTATTTTTGCTGGAAAACCAACAAAATGATAGTTATTTATCTAGGCCAGATGTTACCATAAGGCTCAAGCGATTCTTCCACCAGTAGGCGGACACGATCTTGCATGCGAGTAAGGATTTTGCCGTTTCACTCCCTTTGTTACCATAGGGCTTACCCTTCCTAGTCTCGCATAAAGCAAAACTATAAGGATACTTTAATACTTTCGTATTAAAGCGTCTCTGCTCGCACCTCTATCCTTGCGGACGATGGGTATTACCCACTACTTTTATTTTACCAAAAATTGGTAAAATACATGTTCGGACTTTCCTAACTTTCTTTTTTCAAAGAAAAAACAAAGCTCAACTATCCAATACGAAACATTTTAATAATACAACATTTCTCTTAAAAAACAAGTCTTAAAAAAAGATTTAGGATTCTTCATTTGAAGAAGAGTTTTGAGCATTTTCTTTTTGAGCTTCTTCAGCTAATACATCATCAATAGAACAAACTCCAGATACACAAGCAAATTCTTTTGCACCGATAGTATTGTCATCTTGTTCATAATACATGAGTTTTGAGAAATCAATATGTTTTATTTCCTTTACTCTTTTTTCATATTCTTCCTTACTTATTTCTTCATAAGGAGCAAGTTGATAGACATGTTCTGAACGAGGAAGAAATGACAATCCTCCGACAATATCCCAGTTTTCATAGACAAAATTTGCAACTTTTATCCACTCATCACTTCCAACATATATAGTAACAGAAGGGTTGTGTTCAATATAGTTTATTTTTAATCTTTTCCATTCATTTAATAAATCAATCGCGGATACTTGATCTTTTGTTACAGCCCCCTCAGGTGCCTTGATTGGAAATTCAAGCACGGCTACTGTAGAATTTGCAGTAGAGTATCCTACTTCGGGCTTGGAAGGCACTCCTTGATCTTTCATAAGTGTAAAGAGTGGATCATTTGTAGCAATTCGGACTCTTCTGATAAAGTATTTTGCAAACCAGGGATGCATACCACTACCTACATAAAGAAGTTGACCAGAATTACCATGAGGCTTCACAGTAGTAATACAGGTAGAATGATTAATCCCAAGTTTTTTGGCATATTCTTTGTTTACTTTTATTGATTCATCACGAAGTTCTTTTAACACTTCATCTCCACGAATTATTTTATTATCATAATATCCAGTGATTGATACCCCAAGTAGTGCCTCTTCATCGCAATTTTCTTTCCATTCTTTTGATAGGTAACCAAAATTGGTAAGAGTGGCTTGATATGTACCAAGAATAGTAGAAAGTCTAACCTTTCTCTTTAATTCTTCTATAGTATCTTTTGGTCTAACAACAATAGAAGTAAGATTACAAAATTGTTTTGAACGAAGTGTGATTTCTCCACAAGGATTAGAACCAGGAAGATCTACAATGGTATTCTGATCATCAACTATACCTGCCTTTTTCCAATTTTCTATTCTTCTTTTTGGTAATTGAGACAAAAGTCCACCACGATTAAATATCCCTCTTTCTCCTGTGCCTGATTTGATGAGTTCAATCCATTCATTTAAAAACTCAGAGGCGGAAGGTTTTTGATTATATACAGCAGAATTGTTTGCCATTGATCTTTGACCGTTTTCTACCCAGAATTGACCCTGCTTTGATTTTCTCATTGATTCATCATCTATATCAGAAAGAGATATGAGAGCACTTCTACGGACACCTCCAGCCACTACAATAAGGCCTATTTGGCATATAATATCGTGAAGGTCAATATTTGTAAGTCTTTTTCCTTGTCTTGCTAAAATTTTTACTTTAGAAAAATTAATTAAATCAATTAAGGGCTGAGGACCTGAAGCACGACCGCCAGCTGTTTGAAGACGAGAACCTGCAGGACGGATTTTTGAATAATCAAAATCAATATCATATCCATCAGTCCACGTCTTTAGTGCTAAAACAAATGCATCTGCCCAACCTTCCTTACTATCTTCTACAATATGCGTAGCAAGTTTTTTACCTTTTTGTCTTTTTATTTGAGGAAATTTTTGAACTGTTTCAGATTCAACAGAAAAACCAAGTCCTGCACCACACATAAGAATATACATAATTTCTCCAAGATCTTGCCAACATGTCGGAGCAACATAAGAACAATTATATGCCCAGACATTTGTCTTGTCACATGCAGAACCCGCAGACCAAAGAAGTCTCATTGAAGGACATACTTCTTGTTTTAAAATTCCTTCACGAATATCAGTGTAATCCTTTGAAGAAATCTTGCTTCCAACATTTTTCCTCATGTAGTTCATAAATCTGTCAACAGTTTCTATCCATGTTTCTCTTCTACCCAAACTATCTTGCCATTTTGAATATGTCCTATAAAAAATAAATTCTTCATATGAACTAAAAAAGTAAGAACTAGAATCATCAAAGATTCTTTTGTTTTCAGGAGGAACAGTTCCCACTTCTCTTCTTAATTCTGCCCTCTTGGAACGATATAAAATATAAGCCTTGGCTGTATAGTGATATCCTAAATCCATCAATTCAGCTTCTACCATATCCTGAATTAGTTCTACACTAGGAATAAAATTTTTATCTTTATTTTCCTTCTTAATATGAGTAAGCTTATTTAAAACCTTTCTTGCCACTTCTTTTGCTTCTACTTCTGTTCCTTCTTTTGTATTAGTAAATGCTTTTGAGACAGCATCTATTATTCTTTCTAAATCAAAAGGTATAATATCACCTTCCCTGTTACGAATTCTCTTAATTTCTATTAAATCCTTCTTGTTACCAGATTTGTTTTTATCCATACAGACATTTTACACCAAAAAATTTTTTTTTGGTAAGTGGAAAACCGAAAAAAAACACAAAGAAAACAATAAAAGTGAGTTGTAAATGGCTGTCTTTATTAAGTATTGAAATTAAGGGGTATTAGAGAAAAAAAATTGAACTAAATCTCCAGTCTTTAAATTATTTTTATCAGAAAAACCTGAAATTACTTCAAGAACATACATTGAATCTTTTTTAGGAGAAAAAACTGTAGGATATGATTCTGGAGAAACATTTTTTTCTAAATGAACTATTTTTTGTTCTTCATCTAACCAAACCATATCAATAGCAAAATTCATATCTTTCATCCAAAAACCATGCTTAGAAGAATAATCAAAAATAAAAAGCATGCCTTCATTTTCTTCTAATTTTTCTCTACCAGAAAGCCCTTTTTCACGAAGTAAGGGTATATCGGCTACATCTACTTTTAGATTAGTATCTTTTATCTTTATATTGAATCTAATATTTTCAGTTATTAAAGCACCATTAAGATCAAAATTCCTTTTTTGATTGAAAAAAAAGAAAAGAGAAATACATAAAACTACTAGTATAATAATAAGAAATTTATATTTCTTTTTCATAAATAAAAATTACTTATGATCTCCATTCCACCCAAAAAGTTTTCCAAGTTCTTCAGAGGTTTGTCTTTTTCTAGAAAGCTTTACTTCACCGTTTTGACAAATAACTATCGCTGGCTTAGAAAGCAAACAGTGATTATTAGCAAATGTATCTTGATAGGAACCGGTATCAAAGGTAACCAAATATAAATCCGAAATATCTTCTGTGATTTTTGGCAACATTACATAACTTCCACCTGCTGTATATCTATCATCTGAATCACAAGTAGAACCAGCTATCCAGACTTTTTGTAGTCTTCTTGTATTTAGATGATTTGCTGTAGCAAAATGCCATTTATGACGAACCACAGACCAAGTATCAGTAAGATGTGCGATAAACGAACCATCAATATAGTACCACTTAACATCAGGCTTTTTGAAAACGGTTTTTTCTGCAATAATTTTGAAAATAGTAATTTGTGATGGTGCAGTAAAGTAACTTCCCCATTCACATACAAGATTTGGATGCCTAACCCCTAGTTTATCACTTTCTTTTTTTGCTACTTTTATCATCTGGTGAACAAGACTTTTTATTGAAAAAAGTTTTTTTCTTTTTTCATAAGGAACTGCCATACCACCACCAAAATTGATAGTATCTAGAGTTGGATTAGACTCTTTCATTTTTGCATAAAGTGCAATAGCTCTTTTTAAAGGCTTTATAAAGCCTTCTATTTTTTCATTTTGAGTAGATATATGATAATGAAGAACAGAAAGATTTTTTATTTTCCCTATTTTTACTAATTCTTCTTCTTCAAATCCAAAATGATTATATTTTTTATCCCAATGTGCATCAACTTTTATATCAAGGTTCACTCTCACTCCTACTTCTCCTTTAAATTTCTCTAATCTATGAAGTTCTTGACTGTTTTCAATAATTGGTATTACAATCAATCCTTTTCCACGAAGTTCTTCTATTAAACCAATATATTTATCAGTTTTCGGACCATTACATGTAACACGAATTTTACGATTAAATTTATCTTTCTCTAGCATTCTTTTAACTAAAAAAAGTTCATTCGCTGAAGAAACTTCTATATGAGCACCTTCTGCTACTGCCGGAAGAACAAAATCACTATTTTGATTTGATTTTAGAACATAATGATAATAAAATTTTCCTCTGTAATTTAAAATTTTAATATAAGCATTAAAAAGTTCTATTAAATCTCTCACCCTATTTTCTAATATAAAAGGGAAAAAAACTTCAGTTACTGTCCCATATTTTTTTACAATATCCATTATATTGTATTGATAGTATCCTTCCTTTACAACAAGTTCTCCATTTGCATTTACATCAAAATACTGGGTATTGAATTCCTCTAGCCCTAGTTTCCAAAACTTTTTCCAATTTTTATTGACTTTTTTTGTTTTTTTCTTTTTCATACCAACGGCTCAAAGTATAACAAGTAAGCAAAAAATGTAAAGAAAAAATGTTACTTTCTCCATTTAACTAAAAATTCTTCCTTATACCTAAAAAAGGTATCATTCAAAATAGATTTTCTGATATCCTTTACAAGATTTATAATAAAAAATAAATTGTGGATAGTAGCTAATGTACTAGCAAGCATTTCTTTTCCCCTAAATAAATGACAAAGATATGCACGAGAATAATGATTACAAGTATAACAATCACAATTATTTTCTATTGGTTCAAAATCACTTTTAAATTTTTCATTTGTTATATTTAACTTTCCATTTTTTGTATAAAGAGTGCCATTTCGTGCATTTCTAGTAGGAACTACACAATCAAATAGATCTACTCCATTCTCTATACCCATAAATATATCCTCCGGTTCTCCTATTCCTAGTAAATGTCTAGGTTTTTCTTCAGGTAAAATCTCATTTACCCATCTTACTGCCATAGACATATCTTCTTTTGCAAAAGAGCCACCAATACCAAAACCATCAAAACCAAGACCACCAATATATCCTGCCGATTTCTTTCGCAACCTTTCATTTCGCCCACCTTGAACGACACCAAATAGTAAAGAAGAGTCTTCTTCCTTAAGTTTATTATGCTCTGTAAGTGAACGAACTGCCCATTTATGAGTCCTATTGAGTGCCTCTTCTTGATACCTTAGATCCTCTGCTGGACTTGTACATTCATCAAATGCAAAAATAATATCTGCTCCTAGATTGTGTTGAATTTGAATTGATTTTTCTGGAGTGATGTAGTGAATTATACCATCAAGATGAGATTTAAAAGATACACCATCTTCTCCTATCTTTGCCAATCTAGGTGCATTTACATCATCAAATCTTTCTGGAATTAAAAGAGAGGGGTCTGTTATTTTTACAACTTTACTTAACTCTTTTCCGTAGGCAACTCCAAGAGAAAAAACCTGAAAACCACCAGAGTCAGTAACAATCGGACCATTCCAATTCATAAATTTATGTAACCCACCAGCATTTTTTACTAATTCATCCCCTGGTTGAAGATACATGTGATATGTATTTGCAAGTACTACTTCTGCTCCAACATTTTTTACTTGTTCTACAGTAAGAGACTTTATTGTCCCTTTAGTCCCCACAGGCACGAAGGCTGGAGTATGAATAACTCCATGATTAGTTTCCAAAATCCCTGCCCTTCCAAGACTGTTTTCTATTTTTTTTTCAATCTTAAAAAACATTGAGAATTTTTTACTTTTTTATTTCTACAAACTTTATTTCTGATATATTTATCGGACTAGTAAGTAATACCTTTTGGAATGAATCTCTTGAATCAGAAATTACTTTGTCAATTTTTGCTAGAATATATGAATTAATATCTGGTATAGTAACATCCATACCTTCTTCTATAACAAAATCTTTTGGAACTTCTAGTTCAAAATTTCCACTTCCCCTCCCTACTATTTTAAGATATGTTCCGTTTATTATAACTTCAGTTTCTTCGCCTGGAGATGAAAAAAGAATGATTTTTGAAGAAGAGGGATAAACATCTGAAACATATCCAAGGATAATATTTCCATACACAAATACCTTATCACCAACCTCTATCCCCATGTTTTTGCCAACATCTACTAAAACAGTTCCGTATATTGATTGTTTTGGCTTAGCAAGAATAACCGCTAGAATGATTTCGTCTTTATTCTCTCCTCTACCAAAAATTTCTTTTAACTGATTATTTTCTTCTAATAATGTATTATAATGCTGAATTTTTGCATTCATTAATCCTAATTCATATTTCAATTTATTATTTTCTTCCAAGAGATTCTCTTTAGAAAGAAAAAAAACACTAGCAGAAGAAAATTTTTCTTTAACATTTTGCCCCATTAAAAGAACAGGTTTGAAAACTACACCTCCAAGATACGAGAATCCATTGAATATAGGAGAACGAAAATATATTAAAAAAAACAATACAAAAAGAGAAAGAAGAACCTTAAAAAACTTTTTTCTTTTATTTTGCTTATCTAGGAGGTAATTCATCTTGGACGCTTATCAAAATCTCATTATAAAGTGGTAAATTATCAAGAATTATTCCTGTTCCCCTTGCTACTGCAGAAAGAGGATCATCTACAGAATAAACAGGTATTTTTAAAACTCTTTCAAGTAATTCAGGTAATCCAGTAAGTAATGCCCCACCACCTGTAAGGGTTATACCATTTCTCATTATATCAGAAAGCACTTCTGGAGGGGTAGTTTCTAAAACATCTTTTATACCTTCTATCAATTCCTTTATTGATAATGTAATTGCTTCTCTAATATCAGAGTCAGTAACTGCCACCTCTCTTGGTAAACCGGTCAAGAGATCTCTTCCCCTTACTTCTGACTCCATATAATTTGTTGGAATAACAGAACCAATGGATATTTTTACTGACTCTGCAGTAGTTTCTCCTATTAAAATTTTAAATTCATCCCTCATATAACTAATAATGTCATTATTTAACCTATCCCCAGCAATTTTGACATTTTTTGATTTTACAATACCTCCAAGAGAAATGACTGCGATGTCTGTGGTTCCACCTCCTATATCTATTATCATAGAGCCTACTGGTTCTTTGATAGGAAGACGAATACCAATGGCAGAAGCCATGGGTTCTTCTACAAGATATACCTCTCTTGCTCCTGCAGAACGAGCAGCATCATAAACAGCTCTTGTTTCTACATTTGTCGTGCCAGACGGAACTCCAACTACTACCCTGGGACGACCGATTTTCTTAAACATTCTATCTGCTTTATTAATTAAGTAAGAGAGCATTTCTTCCGTTACTTCAAAATCTGATATTACTCCATCTACTAATGGCCTTATTGCTTTTATATGTCCGGGAGTTCTTCCTAGCATTTCTTTTGCCTTTTCTCCTACCGCCAATATCTGACTCGTTTTCATATTTACTGCCACTACTGAGGGTTCATTTATTACAATACCATGACCTTTTAAATACACCATTGTGTTTGAAGTTCCAAGGTCAATACCAATATCATTGGATATTAATTTGTAAAATTTATCTAACATTTTTAATTTTTTTCAAGAATTCTTCTTTTGTAATTATTTCTCCTTTCTCTTCTTTTCTTTTCTTTACCTCCAATCCTCCCTCTTTCATACTTCTTTCTGAAAATACAATCCTAATTGGCATACCTAAAAGATCTGCATCAGCAAATTTTTCTCCTACAGATACACCCTTTCTATCATCAAAAAGAACATCAATATTTTCCTTTTCTAGGATTTTGTAGAAATCTTCAGCTTCCTTTTTTACTTTTTCATCATCTCCTAGTATTAATAAATGAATCAAATAAGGAGCAATAGACTCAGGCCAAATAATACCTTTGTCATCTGAAAGAGTTTCTACTACTGTTCCCATTAATCTTCCTGGACCAATACCGTAAGAACCCATAAAAACAGGTTTTTCTTCTCCTTTTTCGTTTTTGTAATTAAGGTCTAATGCTTCCGAAAAACGAGTGCCAAGTGTAAATATATTTCCAACCTCTATTGATTTATGTTCTATCAAATTATCCTTTGATAATGAAAGAGAAGATAAAACTTTTTCATTCATAACTTCTTTGTTTACTGCAATACCTTTTTCTTCATCAAGATATATAGTATCTTCACCTGCTCCGGTAATTGTTTGAAATTCATGTGAGAACTCTGAGAATACCCCACCAGAAGCAAAAGTGATATATGTAAGATGTCCTATACCTATTCTTTTCCATATTTTTTTATATGCTTCCTTTACTTTTTCATAAAAAACCATATGCTCCTCTTCATTCCGAGAAAAGGAGTATAAATCTTTCATAATAAATTCCCTTGAACGCATTACTCCGCTTTTTGCACGAGTTTCATTTCGGAATTTTGTTTGAAATTGATATACATATTTAGGCAAATCACGATATGAATTTATAAAATTAGTCATAATGTTTGTAAGAGGTTCTTCATGGGTAAACCCCAAACCAACCTCTGAATCATTATTCAATTTAGTCTTAAACCAAGTATCTACTTTTTTTTCATCCCAACGATCAGTTTTTTTCCATAATTCAGGATTTTGAAGTGAAGTTAAACACATTTCCTGTCCACCAATAGAATTCATCTCTTCTCGTATTATCTTTATTATTTTTTCTTGCACCCTATAACCAAGAGGAAGATATGAATAAACACCTGCCATTTCTTTATGGATAAATCCTCCACGAATCAAAAGTTCCGCATTCTTTGACACCTCATCAGAAGGGGTCTCTTTTCTAGTTTTGGTAAAAAGTTCAGATTGTCTCATTGCATTCATATTATCTGTTTAAAGGAAAATTTGCAAACCTTTATGTTTTCTGTTATATTGTTTCAGTGCCAAAATAAAAAACAACTATGGAAAATAAAGACCAAATAATAGAAGAAATGTTTAATAAAGGGGCTCATTATGGGTATTCAAAATCCCGTCGTCATCCTTCTGTGTCTTCATATATTTATACTACTAAGCAAAGTGGAGATATTATAAACCTTGAAAAGACATTTTCCCTTCTAGAGAATGCAAGAGAGTTTGCTCATGAATTAGGAACAAAAGGTAAAACTCTCCTCTTTGTAGGAACAAAACCAGAAGCAAGAGAAGCAGTCAAAAATATCGCTGAATCTCTAGACATGCCATATGTCATAGAGCGATGGATTGGTGGTACTATCTCAAACTTTTCTGAAATTAAAAAGCGAATAAATGAATTAGAAAAATATCACAAAGATGTTGAGGAAGGTAATCTTGAAAAATACACTAAGAAAGAAAGAGTGGTGATCTCTAAAAAAATGGAAAGATTATCTCGTTATTATGGTGGGCTAATCGGTCTCTCAAAAATTCCTGATGCATTATTTATAATAGATTCAAAAAAAGAGCATAATGCTGTATCTGAAGCAAAAATGTCAGATATACCTGTTATTGCTTTAGCAAACTCTGATTCTGATATTAGAGGTATAAAATACCCAATAGTAGCAAATGATACAGGAATGCCATCTATAAAGTATTTTATTAAAAAAGTATCAGAAGAATTTGCAAGAGGGACCGAAACCAAAAAAGTATTATAAACATAATAAGTCACAGATTTTTTTAGTCTGTGAAATAACATTTTGATTAAATTATGATTACTTCTCTACAAGTAAAAGAATTAAGAGAAAAAACAGGCATTTCTGTAATGCAATGTAAAAAAGCATTAGAAGAAGCAGATGGTGATATGGAAAAAGCTATTGCTATTCTAAAAAAGACAAGTTCTGATATTGCTTCAAAAAAATCGGAAAGAATAGCAAAAGACGGAGCAGTAACAATAAAAACAAACAAAGAAAAGATTATACTTATCACTCTTCACTCTGAAACGGACTTTGTAGCAAGAAATGAAGACTTTGCCTCTCTACTTAATACCCTATCTGAAATGGCTATGAAAGATGGAGTAGATAGTATGCGTAAATCCTCAAAAGAGTTAATTGACGCAGTTATACAAAAAACAGGAGAAAAAATAGAGTTGGGAGAATGCTATGAAGTAAAAGGAAATGTAGTTGGTAGTTATATTCATAATTCAAAGTCAGCAGTAATAGTATCACTTGAGGGAGGAAATACAGAACTTGCAAAAGATATAGCAATGCATATTACAGCAATGAAACCAGAATATATATCAGAAAAAGATGTAGATGAAAATACAAAAAATATGATGAAAGATATATTTCAAAAAGAAGTAGAGAATATTGATAAACCAGAAGAGATAAAAAAGAAAATGCTTGAGGGAAAAATATCCACATATTTTAAAGAAAAAACCCTACTTAACCAGATCTTCATCAAAGATCCAAATGAAACAATTGAAAAACTTCTTGAGAAAAACAAGGCCTCTATTTTAGAAATAAAAAAATCTGCAATCTAAATGTACCCAGCACTTATTATATTTTTTGTTTCTCTAGGAGGAATGTTAATAATCATAAGTAGAAAAATGTCTCTCATTGAAGGAGAAGAATTTAGTTTTGATTTTAAGGAAAGATATCAAAACCCTTTTAATGAGGATATAAAAAAAGTAAAATTTATTGTAAAAAAGAAAACAAAAAAATATATTTATCTTACTCTCTTTTCAGTTCTTAGATTTTATATTCATTCAATCAAATTTTTTAAAAAAAAGAGTCTAGAGCTTGCTAAAAAAATTGAAGAAAAATTAATCAAAAGTCAGATTACCGACAAAAATGAAGAGAAGGAAGAGATTGATAGAAGATTAAGGATCGTTTCAGAATATATTGAAAAAATCAGAGAGGTAAGAAAAAAATAAAGAATTTTTTTGAAAAAAGTGTAAAATATATAGTAAGCCGGTATAGCTCAGTTGGTAGAGCGCCACTTTTGTAAAGTGGATGTCCGGGGTTCGAACCCTCGTACCGGCTCAGAGATTTATTCTTCTGATTCTAGGTCAAAAATTTAATATATTTTTGTCTATTGAGAACTTAAGTAATTACTGATACAATACAGATATGTCCTTTCGTCTAAAAGATCAATTTTATACCAAACCAGAAGTAGCAAATTTTTGCTTTGGTGAGTTTAAAAAAGTTGCAAAGGAATTATGTTTAGATCTAGATAAATACCATTATATTGAACCCTCAGCAGGATGTGGACATTTTTATAGACTTCTTCCTCCAAGAAGAAGGATAGGAATTGATATTGAACCAAGAAAATCTCCTATGTTAAAAGAAGATTTATCTAATTTAATAAAATCTGATTATTTAAAATGGAATCCGCCAAACGATGGAAAAAAATACATAGTTATAGGTAATCCCCCATTTGGTGTAAGAGGAAGACTCGCACTAGACTTTATAAACAAGTCATACCCATATGCAGATGTTGTCGCTTTTATATTGCCACAATTATTCAATAGTGATGGAAAGGGAGTTGCAGGAAAAAGAGTAATGGGATATAAACTTGCCTACAATAGGCCTTTAGCTATTAATTCATTTGTTTATCCTGATGGAAAAGAAATTGCAATAAATACAGTATTTCAAATATGGACAAAAGTAAATATAGAAAGAATTAAAATAAAAAAAAGAAAAACTTGTGATACATACATAAAAGTATATTCATTATCAGATGGTGGATTACCATCAAACACTCGAAACAAAAATATGATTGGTAAGTGTGATATTTATTTACCTTCAACAACATTTTCTGGAATGAAAGCGTATTCATCTTTTGAAAAATTACCACACAGACGAGGTTACGGCATAGTTATATTAAAAAACAAAAAAGAAATAAAAAAATTATTAATAAAAAATAATTGGGAAAAAACTGCTTTTTTATCTACTAATTCTGCTTTAAATTTACGAACAAGTTTAATTCAAGATATAGTTACAAAAGCAGGTTATTGTGATAAAAATATAAATATATGCAAATTTCAGAAATTGTTTTAAAAAAAATTAAAGAGATAGTAGCAAGGAAGCCTAAAGCAAAATTTAGTTGGTTAGATAGTATTTATGAAGATATTCAATATATTTCATTAGATGACAAAGGAGATGTTGGAGAGGAAATTACAAGAGATATATTAAAAAATTTTAATTGTGAAATAGAATTTCAAAAAGGAGTAACTAAAGCTACAAAAGGATGGGATATAAAATCAAACAATATAAAAATCGAAATTAAACTAGCAACAGTTACCGTTGGAACTGGTGGCTTTCAACACGAAAATTTGCATCCTCAAAGAGGTTTTGATGCAATTTTGTTTATTGACATAGCACCAAACGATATTTACCTTACAGCAGTAAAAAAAGAAAATATCATCTGGAAAAATTTACACAGAAGAGAAAATGGTGTTTATAAATGTGACTTTTCAGTGAATCATCTAACTGAAAAGAGTATTACTAAATTTAAGGAATACAAAACTGGAATAATAAAAACAGACCAAGACTTTTTTGATATTTATAAACACTTAGATCCAACTTTTAGTTAGATAGTTTTACTTTATACCAACTCAGAGATTTATTCTTCAGTTTTCTCTTCTTCTGTTTCTGATTCTAGATCAAAAGAAATTTTAATTTTTTCCTCAAGTTCTTCTATAGAACGAAATCCTGTCATTACTTCATCATCCAGCACTACTGCTGGTAATTTAGTATCCTCTATTTTATAAATTTGGAGCATTGCTTTTACAGCAGACAAATCAGTGCTGTAATCAAATGAATACACTCTAAGTGTAGGATAGTTTTCTCTTAAGGTAGATAAGACTATCCCCTGTTTTTTACATTCACTACAATTCTCTGCAGTTGTATAAAAATATAAAATGAATGCATACTTTTTATTACATCTTTCTGATATATTTTTTAATAAGAGATAATCTTTAATTTCAAGCAACGAATAATACTTCCTGAGATATAAAACCTCTGCGGAACCCTCCATGTTTTTTTCTCCCCATTCTAGTTTTTTACCCATTTCGTTTAATTCTGCTGACAAAACATCATCGGTAAGATTTTTACATGAAAGTTCAGACAAAAGAGTAAACTGTGTTTCAGAGGAAAGAATATCAAGAGCAATATTGTCTTGAATTGATTCAAGTTCTTTTATCTTTTTGTTACCAAAATAATTACTCAAGTATCCTGCCATTAAAAAAAGACTGGCTGTTATTAAAAAAACAATTAAGTATTTTTTCCAATCAAAATGATTTTGTTGCATATATAATTATCTCCAAGATGGGCGTCTTGAAATTATTGTGTTAAAAACTGCTCTCGCAAGCCAGAAAGGTGATATTAAAGAAAAGACAGAAAAGTAATAAATAATATCAAGGGGTATTGTTCCTTTTTGTTTTGCTAATTTATACCCAAATATAACAGACAAAATAATAGATACATATAAAAGAAAGGCTAAAAATAAAGAAGCCTCTGTATTGATAAAAAATGAATCTAAACCCTTAGATGGTATATCGATTCCTACTGCTTGTATATGAAGAACTCCATTAAGAATAGCCTTTCCAGTTGAGTAAATAAGATTCATTAAAATATAGCAAGTGGCAAAAGCAAGAAAAATACCCATTGGTAAGGTAAATAAAGCAAAGTTCCCATATTTTTTTCTAAACAATACACCTTTGTAATCAAGAGTGTTATTTAAAAATCCATAAATCCATCTTAATCTTTGCTTAAATAGTTTTTTAATAGAAGTAGGAACATTGGTATAAACATATGCATCATGACATTGTTCAATTTGATAATGATTTTTCTGCATTCTATATGCTATTTCCATATCTTCAGTATTATGAGCATGACGATATGGACCTAAATCATCAAAAACTTTTTTTCTGTAAATAGTTAAAGGTCCTGGTGTAACATGAATTGCTCCCATTAAACCAAGTGATTTTTTAATAAATACTCCAATGTTGTATTCTGCTCTTTGAGCCCTCTCAATTATGTTATTTGTTTTCTGAATAATAATAGATGGTGTAACTGCCATTATTTCTGGCTTTTTTTCAAAAAAATGCATAAGGCGGACTAATGAATTTTCATCGGCAACAGAATCTGCATCTAGACATCCAACAAATTCGGTATTTGTATAGGAAAGTCCCATATTCAATGCAGTATACTTACCTCCATTTTCTTTTTTTAGAACTTTTACATTTGGATATTTTGAAAACTTAGAAATTACTTTCCATGTATTATCAGTTGATCCATCATCAACAATAATTGTATTGATCTTATTTTTTGGATAATTAAGATTAAAAACAGAACGAATTGTCTTATATACTGTCTTTTCTTCATTCCAACAAGGGATAATGATAGTTACTCTAGGATATTTTTCAAGACAAAAAACACCCTCTTCCCCTTTAATTTTCCTTCTGTTTTCTAAAAAGGTCAACAAAATAAACACCTGTGCGTAGAGGGATAAAAAAGAAAATATATAAAACACAATGTCAGAAAATGAAGCCATATTATGTAGTCTTTACTATACCATTTTTAGATAAAAAGACAACAAAAAACCACTCGTGAAAAAGAGTGGTTTTTTGTTAAAAACTTCTTTTACATACCCTGAGAAGTATTTTCAGGAACACATTTACTGCATTTACAATTAAATATCAATATCACAGCAGATATTCCTACCAAGAGATAAATAATTGCCTCAACAACGGGAACTCTTGCAAGAATCATATGCACTATATTCCAATTTGCATTACTGTTTATAAGCATACCAAGACCAACAAGACCCCAGTTTATACCTCCAATGATTACAAGAATTCTCATAATCAAAGAACAGGTATAACATTTATTTGCACATTTATCACAATTAAACATATTTATTAAAATATTAACTTCCGATAAACGGAACTAGTAATAATTGTCCTTTGAGCGACCTGTCAAAGTGACATTCACTTTTCTTAATTATAGCATAATTAAAAATATATGGTATTATTACCATACTTATTATAATAATTAAAAAACATGGAAAAAGAAAGCATAAAAACATTATCAAATACTTTAATAGTAATCACATTGATTATCGCTGGAACAGTTCTCTTAATTAATAGGGGTAAAAATGAAGATAGTAGTATCCAAATTGAGAATCAGAATGTAGTAAAAGAAAGTGTTTCTCCAATAACAAGTGAAGATAGAGTCATTGGGAACAAGGATGCAAAGATTTCCATAATTATTTATGGAGACTTTCAATGTCCTTTTTGTGGAGCAATTACAGGGCTTGACAAGAATGCACCAATAATAAGCAGACTAAAACAACAAGATCCAAACTGGGAACCATACTTACCAAAGATAAGAGATAACTATATTAAAGATGGAAAGATAAAATTAGCATATAGAGATTATCCCTTTCTTAGTGAAGAATCCTTAAAAACAGCCGAGGCGGGATACTGTGCAAATGAACAGGGAAAATTCTGGGAATATCATGATTATATTTATGCAAACCAGAATACAGGAGAAAATACTTTTTCAAATTCCAATTTAAAGACTTATGCAAAAATACTTGGATTAAATCAATTATCCTTTAATACTTGCTTAGATAGTGGAAAATATAATAAAAAAGTATTGGATGCAAAAAATAATGCTTCTGCCTTGGGAATAGAAGGAACTCCGAGGGGGTATATTTTTAAAGAAGGGATATTAATTGATATTATTGACGGAGCAATTCCCTCTTATATGGTAGAAGAAAAATTAAATAGTATATTAGACTAATCAAAATAATTTTTTAACCTTGCAATTTTTTCATTTTGTCTAAGTTTTTCATGAACTTTCGCTTCAATTTGACGAATTCTTTCTCTTGTAACTCCAAATTCTTCTCCCACCTTTTCTAAAGTATGTTGAATACCATCAATCAAACCATAACGCATTTCTAAAATTTTTCTTTCTTTTTCGTTTAGTTCATTTAACACTTCACGAACTTGATCTGATAATATCCTTCTTGAGGATTCTTGATCAGGACGAAGAATTTTGTCATCGGGAATAAAGTTTTCCAGTGTTGATTTTTCATCATCATCACCTACAGGTTGTTCTAAGGATATTGTTTCTTGTGATATATTCTCTATTATATGTATCTTTTCAACAGGAACACCCATCTCAGTTGCTATTTCCTCTGCTAGTGGTTCTCTACCAAGATCCTGTGATAATCTTCTATGAGTTTGCTTATATTTTGAAATTGTCTCTACCATATGAACAGGAATACGAATAGTTCTTGATTGATCTGCTAGTGCACGTGTAATAGACTGCCTAATCCACCATGTAGCATATGTAGAAAATTTATATCCTTTTGTCCAATCAAATTTTTCTACTGCTTTAAAAAGCCCTAAATTTCCCTCCTGGATTAAATCAAGTAAAGTAAGATTTGCAGATCTACCTGCATATTTTTTTGCGATAGAAACCACTAACCTAAGATTTGCTCTTGCTAATAAATTTTTTGCTTCAATATCTCCCTTCTCAATACGTCTTGCTAGATCTCTTTCATCTACTGCATGAATAAGAGAATACTGTCCTATCTCCTTTAAATACATTTGTATTGAATCATGCATAGAGGATTTTCCAAGACCCTTTTCATTTAAATCAGAATCAAGATCAAGAAGATTTCCCCCTTCCAATACATCAATACCTGCCACTGTAAATTTTTCATAAAGTTCATCTAAAAACAATATATTGTTTTCAATATCAGGAAAAGATTTTAAAATTTCATCATATGTAATGAATCCTCTTTTTCTTCCCTTTTCTATCAATTCCTCTGCCAAACGATTTAACTTCTCTTCTTTTTTAAGAGACATTTTTGTTTTTTTTGTAACTTTCTTCTTCCTAATTACTTTTGTTTTTCTTTTAGTAACCTTCCTTGTCACATTTTTTACTTTTTTTGAAGAATTCTTTTTTGAGGTCTTTTTATTTTTTTTCATTTTATATTTTATTACGACTATTTTTAATTTTTTGTATTTTTTTATTTATCTCTGATATTTCATTTAAAATTCTATCTACTTTCAATTTATCTTTTTGGGTTTCAACTATATATAATTCTTTCATTTTTTCAGAAAGACTATTTTTTAGAAATTCTTCTTCAAGATTATCTATCATTTCTTTTATATCAGTTGATATATCTTCTTTTTTCTCATAAAAAACTTCTGCCTCAAAGATCAAATCTAGGTTGTTTTCTTCCGCCTTAGCAAGCAATTCTTCAGTTGAAAAATTTGTAATTTCTGTAATTTTAGCAAGAATATCTTCTGCTTTAATAATTGGTTTCTTTGCACTTTTTTGCCATAAGATTATTCCCATCAATCTACGAAGAATGTAATCTTTTCTCAAGAAATTTTCTTCTTTAGGTTTAATTTCACTTCTTTCTTCCTCTTCCTTTTCTCTTCCCCTTTTTTTAAGTAATTCTCTTATATCTTCTTCTCTTATACCTGTTTTATGAGATATGATAGAAATAAAGTGAGATTTTTTTACTGGATTTTCTATAAACATCAAAAATGGAATTATTTTATTTTCTATCTCCATTTTCGTTTTAAGTGAATCATTTGAAGAAAAATCTGAAGTATATTTTTCTAATAAGAACTCTATGATATGCTTCGCATTTCTGATAACCGACCGCCATGCATCTACTCCTTTCTGTAAAATTAAGTCTGCAGGATCAAGTCCTTCCCCAATATCTGCACCTTTTACATTCATATCATATGACAGAGCGGTAATAGCAGCTCTTTGAGATGCCATAAATCCTGCCTTATCAGAATCAAAGACAAAAACTATATTTTGAGAAATTCTTTTTATTATACCAAAATTGTTTGCTTTATCATTCTCTTCTGTATCCTTGTCTGTAAGAGCAGTTCCTAAAGTAGCAACTGTATTACGAAAACCAGCCTGATGTGACATCAAAAGATCAAATTGCCCTTCTACCACAATAGAAAAATCGTTTTTCCTGATAGAATCCTTTGCTTTATCAATACCATACAAAACTGATGATTTTTTAAAAATAGGTGTTGCGGGAGAGTTAATATACTTTCCTTCTTTATCATTATGAGGAAAAATTCTCCCAGAAAAAGCAACCACTCTTCCACTTGAATCCCGTATTGGAAACATTATCCTACTCCTAAATCTATCATAATAGATATTACCACCTTCAGAAGATTTTTCTGACTTTTTAATTAATCCTGCTTTTTCAATTTCTTCATCAGAAAACTTCTCTTTAAGATGATTATACAGACAATGCCAATCATTTTTAGCAAAACCTATACGAAAATCCTCAATTGTCTTATTAGTTATTCCTCTTTTTTTTAAGTAATCTTTTGCTTCTTTTTGATTTTTAAGTTCCTCAAAAAAATACCTTTCTGCTTCTTCCATTACTTTATAAAGTCTATCCAATAAAGAAGATTCTACATTATCTTCCCTTTTCCACATAGAGAGAGAAACCCCTGCTCTTTTTGCAAGAAGAGTAAGTGCTCCTTTGAAATCCAATCCCTCAAATTGTTCTACAAAAGTAAAAATATCTCCTTTTGCTCCACATCCAAAACAATAGTAACTTTCACGAGATGGGGAAACAAAAAAAGAAGGAGTTTTTTCATTGTGAAAAGGACATTTTGCTTTATAATTAGCACCTGTTTTTTCGAGTTTAATATATGAAGAAATAACATCTTCTATTTTTAAACACTCTTTTATTTTTTGAACTGGGGAATTCATTTTTATATTCCATTTTTTTCAAAAACTAAAAACAAATCTAAATTAGTTCTTGAAATTTAATTAAAAAGAACAATCTTACTCCTCTCTACCTTTCTTTCTAAACCCAGTCCCCGCTGGTATCAATCTTCCTATGATAACATTTTCTTTTAATCCACGAAGATTATCCACTCCTCCCTTTACTGCATTCTCAATCAAAACACGATTTGTATTTTGGAAAGATGCAGCTGATAACCAACTCTTTGTTCTAAGAGATACTTCTGTAATACCAAGAACAATGATATCTGCTTTTGCTGTTTTCTTACCTTCTTCCTCCATTCTCTGATTTTCCTCAATAAGTGCAGTATTTTCAACTATATCACCTATAGAAAAATTGGTTTCTCCTGCATCCTTTATCTTACGACGAGAAAACATTTGACGGATAATAATTTCGGTATGCTTTCTAGAAATTGAAGCACTTTGTAATTCATAAACCTTGTTGATTTCTTGAATAATATATTCTTCAACTTTTTCTTTTCCTCCAAGTTTAAATAGATTTGTAATATCTGCAGAACCATCTGTTATGATATCACCCTTCTTTACTCTATCACCCTTTTTGACTAAAGGAATACGTCTAAATGGAACAATATATTCAATTTCATTTTTTGATCCTGAAATTTTACCCTTTCTTCCTTTACTTTTTATTTCCACAGGTAGATCAGAGAGAACCTTTATTATTTTTTCTCCCCTTTTTAGAGAATCTTTATTCTCAATAACCTCAATCACTTCTCCATCGGTTTCCGAAACAACAGCAGGATTTTTGGGAATTCTCCTTTCAAATATCTCTTCAACTCTTGGAAGACCTGTAGTAATATCCGTTCCTGCAACACCTCCAGCATGGAAGGTTCGTAGTGTAAGCTGAGTTCCTGGTTCACCTATTGCCTGAGCGGCAATAATTCCTACTGCTTCACCCTCTTCCACTAAATGATTACGGCCAAGATCAAGTCCATAGCATTGCTGGCATAATCCATGGGTAGTCTTACAACAAAGAGGTGAACGCACTAATGCCTCAGTAAATCCTTGTTTTTCTATTTTTACAGCTTCTTCCTTTGTAATTAGAAATCCTTTCTTATATACCACATTTCCATTTTTATCTTTCAAATCTTCTGCAAGAACACGGCCTTGTAGATTCTTTGAAAAAGGAATTTCAATACCTGAGATATTTTCTTTTTTTACAAGTTTCCCTTCTTTTGTTCCACAGTCCTTTTCGGTAATTACTACATCCTGTGCTACATCTACAAGTCTTCTTGTTAAATATCCTGCCTTTGCAGTATTAAGAGCAGTATCTAATGCTCCTTTTCTTGCTCCATGAGTAGTGATGAAATATTCAATAGGAGAAAGACCTTCGTGATAACAAGGAATTATTGGAAATTCTAAGGTTTTTCCTTGGTTGTTTTGGATAAGTCCTTTCATACCTACCATCTGAATAAGTGATGTCATACTTCCTCTTGCTCCTGATGTAAACAAATCATAAGTAGAACCGTTTTTATCCAATGTGCTTGGTAATATCTTTTCAAGTTCCTTTTTTGCATATGTCCATATTTCAATCACTTTTTGATATTTTTCATCTTCTGATAAAAGACCTTCTTTCCATTCATTTACAACTTTTTCTGCCTCTTTCTTTTTTTCTTCAATTATTTTTTTCTTTTCCTCTGGAACTTTTATATTATCTAATCCCCAAGTAGTTCCTGAATGAGTTGAATACTTAAAACCAAATTCTTTTATTTTATCAAGAATTGGTGGTGTATTATTCACTCCATAACTTACTATGAGTTCATCTACAAGAGCTGACAATCTCCCTTGCTTCATTTCATCATTTACATAATTAAAATCATTAGGAAGAATACTATTAAAAAGCAATCTTCCAACAGATGTTTCAAAAATGCCTCCTTTAAAGGAACTATACTTTTCTGTATCAGTTGCCATTATCTTAATTTTTGCACGAAGTGAAACAAGTCCATATTCATAAGCAGTAATAGCAGTGTTTGGGCTTGGAAAATACATACCTTCTCCTTTTTCTCCATCAACTGACTTTGTCATCCAATATGCGCCAAGCACAACATCTTTTGAAGGATGGACAATTGGATCTCCATTTTGAGGTTTTAATAGGTTCTTGTTTGCAGCCATAAGTTCCCTTGCCTCCCACTGGGCTTCTTCTAAAAGAGGAACATACACTGCCATTTGGTCTCCATCAAAGTCTGCATTAAAAGCAGCACACACAAGTGGATGAACTTGAATAGCATTTCCTTCAATAAGGATAGGGTTAAATGCTTGAATACCAAGACGGTGAAGTGTAGGTGCTCTGTTTAGAAGAACAAACTTTCCTTCAATTACTTCCTCAAGCATTGCCCATACTTCTGGTGTTCGCTCTTCAATTAGTTTATTTGCTCCTCGTATATTAAATGCAAGTTCCGCTTGTAAAATTTTTGAGATGATAAACGGTCTAAATAATTCAAGAGCCATATGCTTTGGTAAACCACATTGATTGAGCTTAAGAGATGGCCCAACAACGATAACACT
>Ga0172381_10002044_pt1 | contig 22927 bp, 16 predicted proteins | sample Leawel6488metaG_FD_119754 | JGI IMG/M metagenome (GOLD analysis project Ga0172381, IMG submission 119754) | Leachate microbial communities from a municipal landfill in Southern Ontario, Canada - Leachate well 64-88 metaG | ecosystem: Engineered > Solid waste > Landfill > Unclassified | place...
ATATTGGTAGCATCGATAAGCGAACCGGCAAGGACAGGAGTGGTTGGGTCGGAGATATCGATGATAGCGAGAGAATCACTATTAATACTCGCCACATATGCATATTCGCCTCTCACATAAACAGAATTAGCATAGTCCATATTTGTTGCATCGATAAGCGAACCGGCAAGGACAGGAGTGGTTGGGTCGGAGATATCGATGATAGCGAGAGAATCACTATCAAAACCCACGACAAAAGCATATTTGCCAGAAACAAAAACGGAAGAGGCATAATTCATATTAACAGAGTCAGACAGGTAACTAACAAATACTGGAGAATCTGGATTAAAGATATCGATGATGGCTAGAGAATCACTTACATTGCCTGCGACAAAAGCATATTTGCCAGAAACAAAAACGGAAACAGCGCCGTTCATATGAACAGAATCAATCAAGCTTCCTTTCAATACCGGATCAACTGCGACCTGCTCAAAAGTTCGTCCCGTCATCACGACATTTCCCCCATCAGAAATCGTGAAGACTGAAGTGGATCCATCTTTGAAGTCCACGATATTGCCGGTGCCGTTTTGAGTCACTTGCAGCGCAGCCTGAGTAGCGCCAGAGTTAGCGACGATGTCGAAGAGTCCTTCGGTTGCGCTCGAAGTCTTGTTGCCGGAGACGGTAGTGTGAGGACCTTGGGCAGATATATTCAGGGTAGTCGCCCCCGTTATTGTATTGTCCACTATGCTATTAAAATCTTCCGTGGCCGAAGCTTCCTGTATGCCATAAGCCGCGGTTGTTTGTATATTATTACCAATAATATTATTATAAGTGGCACTATTACTTAAATATATTTCCGCATTTTTATTATTTTTAAGAGTATTAGAAGAAATAGTATTATAGGAAGGACCAGCGGCACTCCATCCCAGCCATATACCATAGCTTCCACAGTCATATATACTGTTGCCGGTAATGGTATTATTAATGCTTGAACTTCCGATTACAATACCAACGCTAGCATGGATATAATTTCCACTTACGACATTATTACTAGCGCCAGCATAAATAACAATTCCCATAACTCCATTATCGTCAATGTTGTTGTTTTCAACAGAGCTATAATCGGTATTCCAAAGTATTATACTGTAGTTTAAACCGTTACCTGTTAAGGTATTGCCAGATACAGTAATATTAGAGCCACCATCCACAAAAATGCCTTGGGTGCCACCGGTATTTACATTATTATTTCTTACATAGATATATGTACTGCCAATAACATTAATACCATTGCCAACGCAATTATAAACATTCAAATTATCTATATTTGAATCACTTATATTAGTATCAAAAACAATTCCTCTGCTTCCAGTATTATTTACTTTATTTCCATTTATCTTAAATTTGGAAATTTCTATCCCCGAATATGTATTAGATCCATCTCCGACTTTCAAAACATCTGTATCCGTCCCATCCGCCAAATAAAGAATAGTCGATTCGCCGACACCTTCAAGAGTAACATTCGATTTGGCGATGTTTATGGTCGCGGTGATGTTATAGGTTCCGGCAGGCAAAACAACTTTTCCTCCGGTGGATGGGAGAGCATCAATAGCTGCCTGGATTCCAGCAGAAGTCTGGGCATAAGTCGTGCCGTCGACATATATGATATTGTTTATGCTCGGCGTAGTAAGGTTGCCAGTCATCATCACATTTCCCCCGTCAGAAATCGTGAATACGGAAGTAGCACCATCTTTGAAATCAACGATATTGCCTGTTCCGTTTTGAGTCACTTTGAGTGCAGTCTGAGTCGCATCGGCATTGGCTACGATATCAAAGATACCTTCAGCGGTATCCGAAGTCTTGTTGCCAGAGACGGTATCATGAATACCAAGAGACAGGACGGCGCTGACAGTCGCCCCTGTGATAGTATTGTTAGTAATGGAATTATAATCATTAACAGATAAATCCTCTTGAATGCCGTAAGCAGTGTCTGTCTGAATATTATTGCCAACTATATTGTTATACGAAGAACTATTTTTTATGTATATTTCAGCATTAGTATTATTTTTAAAGATATTCGAAGATATAGTGTTATAAGAAGCAGCACTGACATAGCCTAAATAAATACCGTAGCTAGCACAATTATAAATGTTGTTGCCTGTAATCGTATTATTATGCGAACCCCCCAAAGACATTCCGTAATCGGCCTTAATATAGTTCCCGCTTATTACATTATTATTTGCAGAACTATACAACCTGATTCCGAATGTGCCATCAGTAATATTATTATTTTCGACTAAACTATATTCGGTATTCCAAAGCATAATGCTTGAAGTCGAAAATGCATTTGAATTATTTTGAAGATTATTATTTGTAATTGTTATATTATTACTACCCTCGATGTCCATTCCGACAGAACCATTAGAATATACATAATTATCTTTCACCCAAATATAACTAGAATTCTTGATATAAATTCCCATCCCTTTATTATTATAAACATTAAGTTTCTCCAGGCCGGAATTACTTATATTTAAGTTAAGATAGACCCCCCGCGTAGAACTATTGTTTACAGCATTACCATTGATTTTTAATGAACGAACATTAACGCCCGAATAAGAGCTAGATCCATTACCAACCAAAATAACATCGGTGTTAAAATTATCAGCGGCGTACATTTCAGAGCTATCTCCCACACCTTCCAAAGTCACATTTGATTTATCAATAATAATTGAACCATGTCCATAAGCCTGCGCCCCTAACGGTTGTGTAGTGAGGTCGGTAAAAGCAGAAACCCTGGCTCTTATGAAATATTTCTCGATTGAATTGACCGTTGCTTTTGCCCAATCGGTCGGGAGGGTGTAGGTGATGTCATTGACTCCTGAAACGGTAAAGCCTGTGGTGCCATCAGTTACGCCCGAAAGAGCTGTCCAAGTTGATCCGTCGTAGTATTCCCAAGTGATGGTATAGGTTCCGACACCGGCGGTTGAGATGTTAAGAGTTACTTTTCTGGTCCTGTAATCATAACCGAAATAGTAAGCGTCATCCACTGCGGGAGCTGCGGGAAGAAGAGTCATGTCGTTGGCGGTCGCTTCGTTGGCCGCTGTGGTTTGATCGGTATATGCTCCTCCGTCATCTGCGATAGCTATATCCATTGCCTTGTCTACATTGTAAGTTGCTGCAGGAAGAATTACCTTTCCTCCTGTGGAAGGAAGGTCGTCTATAGCTTCCTGTATACCTGCTGAGTCTTGGGTATATTTGGTTCCGTCTACATAATGGATATTGTTTATGCTGGAAGTGGTAAAGTTTCCGGACATAGCAATATTACCGCCATCAGTTATGGTGAATACTGAAGTAGTACCATCTTTGAAGTCTACGATGTTGCCGGTGCCTGATTGAGTGACGGTGAGAGCGGAAGAAGTGGAAGAAATATAACTTGAGATTCCGCCATGGGAATATATTCCTCCTGATCCGACATTCAGCCCATTTCCTGCGTATAAATTATTTGATATATTAACGTTTTCTGTAACATCCAAAGTAGATACATTTAAATCTCCTATATTTGCCGCTGGGATATTAAATCCGGAGATATCTATAATATACAAAGTATCATCCCAACTACTAACGTAAGAATATATGCCAGAAATATGAATAGATCCAGGATCTGTAATCGACATCCTACCAACCTCCGAAGGAGAAGAAGGAACAGATATATCTATAATTGCCATAAAATCCCGATCCCTCGAAACTGTATAGGCGTACCTGCCAGATACAACTAAATCTTTTTGATTTATTCCCCCATAACCCGACAGCGTCGTTACTATCGAAGGGCTGGCTGGGTTTGAAATATCAATTATAGCAAAGTATGTACCAAGGAAATAGGCATATCCTCCAGAAACATAAACAGATTCTCCATAACTCAGTAATGTACTATCGTATTTATAGCCAGTTATAGACAAAGAATAAGGGTCTGATACATCAACTATACTAAGATACGAGTTAGAGGGGATATAAGCATATTTTCCATAAATATAAACCGACTCAGCACCATAAAATTTGCTATCAGATAAGCTATTGACAATATAAGGACTTAACGGATCCGAGATATCTATAATATTTAAAATGCCATTATCATTAACAACATATGCATATTGACCAGATAAGTATAACGAGTTAGGCGAAGGTAAATTTACCGCATCAATAATAGAGGAGATTATAAAAATGTTATGTGGATTCGATACATCTATAACATAAAAGGCAGGATTAAACGAGCTAGAAGAAGCTATATAGGCATATTTTCCGGAAACAGCTATCGATTTAGGACCATTCAAATAACCTACACCACTGTTTATTGTATCGGTAAAAACAGGAGAAGAAGGGTTGGATACATCTACTACGCCAAAAGGAGAACCACTCCATTTCCCAGTATACGCATATTTTCCAGATACAAACACAGAGCTGCAATTATAACAAGCCACAGATCCAACTATAGATAATGGATCTGATGCATTTTGAAGAAAACTCCCACCACTCATAACAACTCCTCCGCCATCAGATATTGTCAGAACCGAGCCAGTTCCGTCTTTGAAATCAACAATATTACCAGTTCCATTTTGTGTAACAGTGAGAGCAGTTTGTGTAGCTCCAGAATTAGCAACAATATCAAACAGCCCTTCAGAAGTATCCGAAGTCTTGTTGCCGGAAATTGTGTCATGGATTCCGAGAGACAAGATCGCGCTGGTAGTAGCCCCTATAATAGTATTATTTGTAACAGAGTTATAATCATTCGTATCCGCCGCTTCTTGTACACCATAAGTACCACCGGTTTTAATATTGTTACCATCAATAGTATTGTAAGAAGAAGCTGCAGTCAGAGACAACACGTTGGCGCCTGTGCTTGATTCAAGAGCATTAGCAGAGATGACATTGTATGATGAGTTATCTAATATAATACTGTAGGCGCCGGAATTATAAACAGAGTTGCCGCTTATCGTATTGTTATTAGAAAGTGACCTCAGATATATATAACTCGAGTTTATATTGTTATTGGTTATATTACTATTTGTAGAATTCCAAAGAGTAATCCTGGCAGAACTTATATCATTGCCAGAAATAATATTGTTATCAGAATTTTGTTCATAGATACCGGATACCATAGTGCCTACCATGACGTTATCCGTTATAACATTATCGTCCCCAGAAATATGCAGACCCGTACTATTGCTATTACTTCCAGACAAATGACAGTTGGTTACAATCAAATAAGTTGCATAAGATTCGACACCGGAACGATTACTTGCTATACCTATAAACCAACAATTATCCACCCTAGCATAAGTGGTCGTACCACTTAGATAAATTCCGTAAGCTCCACCGGAAGATTGATTAGCCTGGTTACAATCAATGGTCAGATTAGAAATCACGATTCCAGAATGACCGCTATCACTAATTATATTTATATCAGCATTATAGCTATCGACCAACCTTATGATCGTAGATTTGCCAACACCCTCTAAAGTAACATTCGATTTACTGAAAGCTATCAAACTGTTCACATCATAAGTACCTTCAGGTAAAATGACTTTTCCTCCTTCAGCAGGAAGAGCATCAATGGCTGCCTGGATTCCAGCAGAAGTCTGGGCATAAGTCGTGCCGTCGACATAGATAATGTTGTTTATGCTCGGCGTAGTAAGGTTGCCAGTCATCATCACATTTCCCCCGTCAGAAATCGTGAAAACTGAAGTGGAGCCATCTTTAAAATCGACGATATTGCCTGTGCCGGATTGAGTGACGGTAAGGGCCGAACCTGTTCCCCCGCTTACGCCATAAACAATCGAAAGAGCACTGAAAGCTCCAGAGGTCGGGTCATAATTTATGTTCGCTGCGTCTTGAGAAGCGGAAGTGTTATCGATGTCGATAATGCCGCCACCGATCAAATTATTAGCATTCCATGCTTGTGGAACTGAACCAATTTTTTTGCGAGGTGACATTTCTGCATCAGTGCCGATCGTCACGCCCAGATAATAATCGCTTCCGGAAAAATTAAGCGTCTGCGCCGTCACCGATCCGACCATGACAGAGAAGAGTCCATTCTTGATATAGACGCGATTAGTGATCTCATCGCCCGTTTCCCAAGTGCTGGCGGGGGCATAGATACAAATGAAGTTTGAAGCGGTGTCTACTGATGCGATAACCGCACTCTGTTTCTTGATCGTGTTCCAAAGAGTCTGTCCGGCAGTCAGAGTGGATTCATTGGTCTGTGAGGTATAATCAATTCCGTCTATCCCCGACCCGCAACCATTATCCGTATAGACCGTGCCGGAGTCCGTGAAAAGAGCACTGTCTGTCCAGCTTTCTGTCCAGAGCGCCGTGCCTCCGCCCGCTTGGTCATATATTTTAAAAGTTATATCGTATGCACCGTCTGCCACCGCCAAACCGCTGGAATCAGTGAGCTTTCCCTGATAATTGAACTCTTTGCGAATAGCAGCATTTGAACTTTGCGACAAAGAAAAACCTCCCAATATCAAAATTATCAGGATAAAAAACTGAATTATCTTTTTTATTTTTTTAGCTTCCATTCCGTTTAAATACGGGTTTTCCGAGTGTTTTATTTTTTGTACTTTTTTTCTCGTTCCATTGGAAACCCTTGATATCAAAGAGGTTCTTATGGAAAGACAAACTTTACATTCTGTATTTTGTGTCCTGTGTTTTGTTGTGCGGGAGCTGGTCTCCAGACCGGTTCCCCAAGGTTCGATTTCAGAATAAAGACTTTCTAGAACGAACAGGCGTTATGATAAGATATGTTTTTATGAAAGTTAGGACTTCTCAGGGACCGGATCAGAGACCACGCTCCCGCAAACGGAGAGAGGACCGGGCGGAGACCACGCTCCCGCATAAAGGACCCACGCTCCCGCAATTTTTTAGTTAGAGATTCTCAAGGACCGGGCGGAGACCACGCTCCCGCAGTCTTAATTGCCGGGAGTGGAGACTCACTCCCGCAATCTCATGTGAGTTTTGAGACCGCACTTTGCAAAATCAGCCGCATTAAATTTGTCATATTCACCTCTTTTTTGAAGACTTTTTTTTCAATTTCATCACGAGGAGAATCAACAGGACTAACACTGTCATTATAGCATAAAATCCATATTTTTGCCTAACAATTTCTATGTCATTTCTAATCAAGTTATCCACAATATCAACAATCAAGACTTGATTCTCAAAGCCATCTTTTTTTACTACGATTTTATATCTTCCATTCTCGATTACAAAACCAAAATCACCGTCACTCGCAGAGAAAGAAGGGTTCTGCTGATCAAAAATATCTGCGTTCCAAAATTCCCATTCTCCGCCAGCATTTTCCCGAAAAATCGCGATTTCTGCGCCTTCAATCTTTTTTATCTCAAGGCAATCTGATGGAATTTCTCCAATGATCCTTTTCAAGTAGCAAATAAATATCTCCGAGCTAAAGCCATCTTCAGAAAAATTCTTCCATCGATTTTCGTAAATTTCACCAAAACCCACAACTTCGATTTTTATTTCCTTACGATAGATGACTTCATCCTGAAAATTCACAAACACGACAGCAACAGGAGATATTCCGATTTTCTCCGGCACCACAAAACTAGTTTTATAGGATTTTGTTTCTTCGTCGTAATCTAAGAGATACAAGGAGCCGTTCATCTCCGCAGCAACCATCTTCACTTCTTCAGGAAGAATATCGATTTCATAACTGACCCCTACACTCTTTGCGGGAAAAATTTTTATAATACCGTCTGAAAGCAAAAGAGGGATTCCGCTCTCAACATCAAACACACCGATGCGCTTCCATTCCTCATCAAAATCGATTTTGACTTCACCCCCCAGGCTGGAGGCAACCATCTTTCCGGGAGAATATACGCCCTCGCTATTTTTTGTGAAAATCGAATAGTAGTAGATTTGATCATCCTCGACAAAAAAGTCCTCGAAAGAATCCCCGCTTCCGCTATAGATAAGCTCGCCTTCATAGGGGGTGAGCGGAGGAAAATTAGTATCCCGCCGGATTTCAACCTGAAGGCCGGATCCGCTCTCCGGATTTTTCCATTTTATAATTATCTTCTCATTATCAGGATCCGGAACGATCTCTATATCCTCGACATTGCCGGGAACGATCTCCGGGTTTTCGGGAATGTCCGTTATACCCCCTTCTCCGCCCCCTGTGTTACCGCCGTCGACATCAGTTCCCCCGGTTTTAAAATCGATGAAAAAAGAGCCTATTACACCCGAAGAAAAATTTCCATTTTGATCATAAGAAAAAACGGTGTAATAATATTTAGTTTTGTCTTTTATGTCCTGATCCGTGAAATTTTCAGATAGACCGTTAAAAACGATTTCACCCTCAGTGGGATTTATTGCGGGAGAGTTTATTTTTTTGTTTATCTGCACACCGGAAAAATTCTCGCCTTGAGGATTCTGCCAAATAATTACTATAGATTCGCCAACTTGCTCAATCCGTAAAGACCCTGTGTTGACAGGCTCAGTGAATTCTGGAACTGTCGCAAAGCTATAACCGATCGATATTTTCTCCGCGCCTTTCTGATTTTCGGATTTTAATTTGAGATAATATTTTGTTCCAGACTCAAGACCAGTCAATTGAAAATTATGAGAGCCGAGATAGCTGTCCTGATGATCTGTGAGCGGACCGAATGCAAAATTTTCATCTTCGCCATAATAAAGCTCGACCAAACATACTTCGTCTGTCTTCCAGGATATTTTCGCACTATCGGAAGTTATATCATAAATTTTCACATCAAAGATTTCCGGCGGAGTCGCATCAACAGGAAGCATAGCCCCACCTCCGGGAGCTTCTTCGAAATAAACAGACTGATTCACCTCGACGGAATCCTCTGCAGCATATGCAGCTTGGAAAAAAATACACGAATAAAAAACGATTAAAAAAACAACTAATCTTTTTAATACAAATGCCTTATCGTTTTTCATAAAATAAAAATGAGTAACATTAAAAGATTCTGTTTTGCGCGCTTGATTCATAACCTTTTAGTCGTGCTCCAAAAATACAAAAAACAAATACAATATTACTGCTTCTTCTTCACCTCGAATTTGAATTTTTTCAAGATATATCTTATCGCGTATAAAATCGTAGCAATCAAAATAATCGCAGGCACAATCGTCTTCCAGGGGATTACCCAGAAAGAAATGCTTTTATATTCTTCGGTATTTATTTCCGAACCAGGCTGATAATTTTTATCCAAGGTCAGATGAGCCGTATATTTTCCAAGCAAAAATCCGCCGTCCCACTCAAGCACCCGTTCCCGAGCAGAGTTCGGCATCACCATAAAATTTTTAACTTCGATTTCGCCGACTTTTTTACCGAGAATATTTTCAATATCTATCCTGCCATAAGGAGCGAGATGGACATTCCCCTCGTTTTGAAAAACTGCAGCAAAAGAAACAGGCCCTTTTTCATAAATATTTTTACCGCCTATTGTCCTGAAATCCTTCAAGAATCCGTATTCATTGATATTACCTTCAACCTTCACAAAAAAGAGTGTTCCCAGTCGGCTGATGGCGATAGTACCGCTCTTATTTTCTTCAATCTCCCTATCGGAAGGCACATTGGAAACCAACACTGAAGCGTAAAGACCGCCCGCCTCTGAATCTTCAGGTATGTTTATCTCAACCGGAATCACGATGCGTTGTCCCTGCTCAAGAGTGAATTTCTCGATCTCCGGCGTAATATAATTTCTAAGAGGATATGGTCCGTCCTCGGAACCGAACCAAACTACCGGATTATCAAAATCATAGGAGCCGGAAAAATCCTCCACCTCAATTTTGAAGTCCATGGTCCTGCCCAAACGATTCGTCACCATTATATTTCTACTTACGCCCTCGCCCGGAGATATATCGATTTCAATCTTGCTCGGACCCAGGACGAAATCTCCATTCGATTGAGTTCCGCTCAAAGTCTGGATTTCATAAGCACGAGCTTCAACGCCGAAACCTAGGACTAAGGAAAAAATCAACAAAAACAGGATTCTATTTTTCATCTTTTTATTTTAATTGGTAACTGCGGTAACCGTTATGGTTGCAACATATTCTCCGAATTCCTGGAAACGACTCGCTCCCGATTCGGCCCTGAATTTTATGACTTCATCTTCACCGCTCAAATCTGTCTGACTGGCCCTATTTACAACCGTTTGATCGGAAGTCGAAAAACCGCCCCAGCAAGCATCAGCCGTATCTGAAGCTCCCGCACCACAGACACTGCCGTCATCCAAAAAATCAGAGACGAGGTCAGCAGCCGTTTCCGCCTCAATCGTAAAACCGAACTCGGAGGCATCGGCAGCGACACTCCAAACAAAATCCGGAACCGCAGCAGCAATCGTATAATCAGCAAAATTATATGAACCGGACGCAAGAGCTGGATCGGTAGAAGCCTTGAGACTCAGATTAAATCCAGAAGTGTCATTAGTTATGACTGTCCAAGTCGCCGAGCCCTCACCCATACCTCCGGTAAGCCCCGAAATCTCCGGAGACATCGTTATATCAGCGGGAGAGGAAATCGCAATTTCCGAAGCGACAGACTGACTCACGCCGACATCGTCAGAAACTGCCTTAACAAGAACAGGTTCGATACAAGCATAAGACAAGAAGAAAATCGGGGTCAATAAAAACCCATAAAAAATATTTTGAATTGCTATGTTTTTTTTCATATTCTTAATCGCTATGTTTTTTTATACAAGGATATGTTGTAACAACGGAATTAATATAGAGGTTCTAGAATTCCTTTAAATTACGAAATATCTCGATTGTCATTCCTGTACAAGTTAGAGAATTCGATGACAAAACGCCACATAAGTTTCATCCATATTATATTCTTCGTGTGTCATGCCGGGCCCCGACCCGGAATCTGCGTTATATTTCACTTCTGCTTTACCATAAAGCTTAATCGTTATACTCCGTAAATTCTGGATATTTCGCAGTAACGAAATTCCGGAATGACAAATATTGTGAGTTTAGCATTTGAGAAAAATTCTTCTAAATATTTTATATAGAAACTGTTAATGAGTTAAGTAACTTATACGGTAATGACACAAGGAGAATTGAGTTATAAAATGAAGTATTTCATAATTTGGAAAAAATTCATAAAAATATATCTTAATTATACTATAAATTTGCAATGAAAAGTTTTTAACTAAAACCGAACTATAGACAACTGTTCTGAATATCGGTTCCCGTGTAAAATCATCAAAGTGCTACAGCAGTCACAATAATCGTCGCTGTATACACTCCCTCTTCCTGCAAATGCCCGCTTCCCGATTCAGCCTGGAATTTTATAGTCGCATCTGATCCGAGAGGATGATTAGGGGAGGAAGAATTTATAATTGATTCGTCGGCCGTGGAAAATCCTGCCCAACATTTATCCGCCGTATTGCCGCTGCCCGTGCCACAAGTACTACCGTTATCCAAAAATTTACTGACCGCGTTTGCACCTTCAACTGTGAAACCGAATTCCGAACCAGAAGAATCGATAAGCCAATCAAAATCAGCGCCGACTACTGCCGGAGTATAATCTGCAAAATTGTATGAACCTGATTGAAGCGCGGGCACCGTGGAAGATTTAATACTCACCTGATATCCCGCAGAATTATCCGTCGTCACCGTCCAAGTCGCACTTCCGCTTCCGACTCCTCCCGAAATTCCACCGATTTCCGGGCTCATCACGACATCGGAAGGCGAAGAGATTGAGATATAATTTTCGTCCATCTCCCGATATCCGGCATTCATCAGATATGTCTCACATGCCGCTTCGGGATAACTATCAGAGAATGTCGGACCATTGACGAGCGTTCCATTTTTGCCATTTCCAGATGCGTCATAAATTGTCGTACCGGAACCTTCGTTGAAGTTCCATCTTGCCTTGAGGCCGGTATCGTCAACATCATTGCCGTTATAGAGATCCCGAACTTCAGCCAAAGAGAGATTACGATTATATATACGAAGATCATCCACCTGTCCATTCAAATAACCATTGCCTTGAATATTAAGATTACCACCAGTAATATACCCCATAGAGCCCACAACATTTCCATAAGTTCTATAATAAGTAATAACTCCCGTTCTAGGAGCACTTGATCTTTCAATGCCATCTACATATAAAACCACAACCGAGCCTTCATAAGTTATTACCGCATGATGCCAATTACCATCATTCACATTTGTATCATAAGCCACATCAAAATTCGTGTGATTACAAGAGGCAGAGGCTGTGCCAAAACAAGCTTTTACTTTGCTATCGCTTATATTAAGTTTATAGCCATAATTACCAGACATACTATATTGTGCGATAATAGCTCCCGAAGTATCAGTTGTTTTAAACCAACCCGAAATAGTAGCCGAATTTTCTTGATAAAGCATACCTTCCTGCGGCATACTCGCGTAGTCGTTACTCCCATCAAAACTCAAAGATGAGCACCTCTGTTCGTTTTCCCCCGTAGCGATTTCTCCAGCGCTGTCGGAAAGTATATAATTCTCACTCTCGCTACCATCCGTACCGGCGAAATTTATCGAGTCTTTCTCAATAGCATAGTTCTCGCTCTCCATACTTTCAAGGAACGAAAAAGGAGCCAGCACTAAGACACCGATAAAAAATATGCTAAAAAATTTTCTAAACTTTTTCACCGCTTTATTGGTTAGTCATTTTCTTAAGATGTCATTCTGAGTGAAGCAGAGTGAAACCGAAGAATCCCTTCTTTACGGTCAAACTCAATAAAAATCTTCATACGGATATTTGAAAAATCCAAAGTTTCAAACTCACCTGACATAAAGAAATTTCTCTTCCGGATTTTTTTTGTATCTGAAAATTATATAATCGCCATATGATTCCACGATTTCTATGTCCTCGGAAAAATATCCCGCCATCTCTTCCGCCTCTTTCAAAATCGAAAGGTCTTCCGCACTGTCGAGAGGAATGATTTCCGGAGCCGTGACTGCATCTTCTTCTGAATTATTATTATCTTTGACATCCGAAACTCCCGCGACTTTCCCCTGAGCAAGAGGTTGATAGGCAGGGACATAGATATCAGCGCTATCGCCATTCGTTGCCGTTATATTCGAAAAATAAAAAATATTTATACCCCAAAGGAGACAAGCAAAACAAAACACAGCGAGCTCTAATACTCTTTGCCTGGGCGAGATATTCTTAATGATTTTTTCTTCAATGGGTTTTTCAATTTTCACTTCCACATTCTCAACGATTCTCACCGGAATCAAGGTCTCCCCTTTGCCGCTGGTGCCATCGATATATTTTTCTACCCACTCCCGGGTGGTCACCCAATTCCTGCCTAATTTCTGAGCCTTGAGTTTTCCCTGACGACACAAAAGACTGATATAGTCCTGAGAATAATTCGTGATCTCTGCCGCTTCGGCAAGAGAAATAAAACTTGTCTCGTTCTCCTCCATAAAAAAATTTTATTCTATAAACTTCTTTTATATTTTACAACAAAAATCGTCAAATGACAAAAAAGAACCAAAAGAGGATGTGTTAGCTTTTCCGAAAAAAATGACAATGACAAGCTGCGATAAAAATGTTAGAATTTAATCATAAAAATAACAAAAACAGATGGACTATCCTTTCATCATCGTTCCGATTCTTACCGGAATATTCACTCAGTTCATAAAATTATTACTCTCGATCATAAAACACAAAAAGATTGAGCTCAAATACCTGTTCACTCCGGGACATATGCCTTCTTCGCACACCTCTTTCGTGGTTTCTCTCGCAACCATCGTCGGCTTCTACTATGGAATCGGATCCATCGAATTCGCGATTTCCGCCTGCTTCGCCTATGTAGTCATCTATGACGCGATGAACATCAGGATACACATAGGACACAACGGCGAAGCTATAAACAAACTAGTCACGGAGCTAAATCTTAATAACGGATATCCGAGGTTAAAAGAACGAGTCGGACATTTGCCGGAAGAAGTTTTTGTCGGCGCGATTCTCGGCTTCATCTTCTCGATGTTTTTGGTTACATTTTTATAGAAGCCCTTATAAAAACCTCTAAAAAAAAGACAGTTTTTGTCATCCTTATACAAATTACCTAATCCGCTGAAAAAATAATATACATATATTCAACCTTCTATCTGACATCCCGAGAGCCGTAATCGGCTGAGGAATCCGGGGAAGATATCAAGCCTGAAAAAAACATTGATTTTTATAAAAATATTTTTTCACTGGTATCACAACTTCCCAGATTCCAGAGTCACAGTAGCTTATTTCGGAATTGTATAAGTCACTTACTTCGTTGACAGTTTCTATGTAAAATATTTTTCTTAAATGTCGAACTCACGATATTTGTCATTCCAGAATTTCGTTACTGCGAAATATCCGGAATCTACGGAGTATAACGATTAAGTGTTATAGCAGAATAAAAACTAAAGATAACGAAGATACCGGGTCGGGGCCCGGTATGACACACAAGAATTTTAGTATAGGTGAAAATTATGTGGTGTTTTATCAGTGGGGTATCTAACTTATACGAATCCCATGAAGGCGGGAATCCAGGATTAAAGGAGAAATATAGATTTAGAGATTAATATTTCTTAGTTTTTCAGAGGTTCCTGCAATATTAAAAACCGAGATATGCTCGGTTTTTCGCTGTGAAAATTTCCTAAAATCAACTCCGACTCCTCGTCCGCGAATAAATATCATACAAGATTTTATTTATCGGCAAATCATACACGCCGACATAGCTCACCTCCTTACCGCCAAAACCCTTCTTAAATCTCGTAATCCCCCGCCACCTGGGATTTTCATCATCTATCGTGATTCCCCAGAAGTCATAGCTTTTACATCCGGCTTTTTTCATATCTTTAACCTGACTCCACTGAAGTAGATAAGGTGCCATCAGATTGCGAGATTCATCCGAAGAGGCGCCATGCAGATAGACGGCACAATCCCCGAACCTCAGCACGATATTCGCCGCAATCATTTTTCCCTCATATTTAGCAGAATATAATTTCGCCTCCAATCCCTCACTACCGGAGCCGAGCGTTCTCAACATCTCGTAATAATATTCCCTGTCGTGAGTAGTAATGCCATCTCTCTTGGCCGTCTCCATAGTCAGCCTCCAAAAATCTTCAAAATTTTCCTCGCTGAAATCCTGCGCCAAGACCTCCACACCCTTTTTTTCGGCAAGACGCACATTATATCTGGTCTTCTGTTTCATGTCTCCGAGAAGCTCATCTTCATTTTTGCGGATATCCAAAATCAAGGTGTCTTTAGGTTGCACGATTCCGCCCACAGATTTAAGCCCCATCTCGGAAAAGATGAAACTGAATTTTTTATCCCACGCCGGATCCATACGCAAAAAAATCACACCTTTCTTACGCGCTTCTTTTTTGATCTCCACCAAAATAAAAGTCATAAGCCCGATTTCCTCATCCCGGCTAGCTGCACACAGCTTCGATTCTCCGAAATCTTCCTCACTCCTACAAGCCTCCGCTTCCACGGTCACCGGACCGCGCGGGATATACCAATATTTAAGACCGCACGACTTGCGCTCCAGGACAGAGGCGACTGCCAGAAACTGACCGCCCTCCACTACGGCATATCTCAAAACGCTATTTCCCACGCTCCTTTGAAAATCCCCCCAACCGAAACTCTGCAAGAAACATTCCGGCTTGTTCTTACGGATAAAACCGTCCCACTCTTCACGCTTGTCTTTTTCAACTTTCAAAAATTCCATATTTTTTTATCTTAACCTGAAATTCATATCCGGACTGAGATCTCTCCAGTCACCTATATCCTTGTCTTTGATATGATAATATCCGGCAATGGCGATCATAAGCGCATTGTCAGTGGTGAACTTAAACTCCGGAAAAGAAAACTCCACACCGGGAAGATTTTTCTTGATTCCAGCCCCCAAACCCTTGCAAAGAGCTTTGTTCGCAGACACCCCTCCGCCCAAAAATATATTCTTAACTTTGTATTTCTTGGCCGCAGCGATGGTCTTCGCAGTCAGAACTTCGATTACGGCAGACTGGAAAGAGGCGCAGATGTCAGCACGATATTTTTCGTTTATATTTTCCTCCTTACGCGTTTCATAGAGAACCGCCGTCTTGAGTCCGGAAAAACTGAAATTCAAATCACCGCTCCGCAGCATCGGCCGGGGAAGGAATATTCTGTCACCATCACCGCACTTCGCCAACTTCTCAACCATCGGTCCGCCCGGATAACCGAGCCCCAGAAGCTTTGCCACTTTGTCAAAAGCCTCGCCTACCGCATCATCGACTGTTTCGCCCACGATATCGAACCGCATATTCTTTTTCATCAGCACCAACTGCGTATGCCCTCCGGAAACGATAAGGCATAAGACCGGAAATTTCATTTTCTTGAGAGCATAAAAATCCGGCTTCTCCTTTGAAAGCCAATTCGCATAGATATGTCCTTCCAGATGATTCACTTCGACAATCGGCTTACCAAGAATGAAAGCCAGCGCCTTGGCAGAATTGACCCCGATCATAAGCGCAGGAATAAGTCCCGGGCCTTTGGTAACAGCGATATAGTCCAGCTCATCCTTAGAAATTTTCGCTTTTTTAAAAGCCTTTTCCAAGACCGGCACCATATTGCGGAGATGCGCCCGCGCCGCCAGTTGCGGCACCACCCCGCCATATTCGCTATGCATCTTGATTTGAGAAGAGACGATATCCGCAAGTACTTCAACCTTTCCGCCCTTTATTCTGACGATTGCCACCGCCGTTTCATCGCAAGAAGTCTCAATTGATAGGATTATCATAAAAGTCTTTACAAAAGTGTTATATATGCTACTATAACACAGTAATAATTTTAGGTTAAGGGAAAGATTAATTTATATTATGTCCACAGTGTCATCTCAGAATTTGCGTAGCAAATATCCGAGATCCCATCACCAAGCCGCTGGATATAATATCGCTTCCCAGCAAACATGAATTTTGCATAGCAACGGAATTCCGAATATTTCGCAGTAACGAAACTCCGGAATGACAACAACTCATTTTGGCCTCATCGTCTAACGGTTAGGACGCCAGGTTTTCATCCTGGCAATAGGGGTTCGATTCCCCTTGAGGCTACTTAGCAAAATAACCGCTTATTAAAGCGGTTATTTTTTATACCCACGTATTGAAATCGAACCCCGACAGACAACCGCATCTTAATAATTAGAAACCCCCTAAGACCTTTTTTATGCCTTTGATATATTGCTTAGTAAGTTTGTCTTCCGAAAGATAAGAACCGACTGGCATTTTTATTGCCGTTTTGTAGAATTTTTCAGCCTTTGGAAAATCCCCTTCCTTATAAGAAAAATTACTTTCTTTATTTTTATATATAGGAAATAATTCAGTTGGGTCTTGAAAAAGAGACAGCAAATTCAAAGGAGAAGTAGATTTTGGCAGATCTATACTATTCAGACCTTCGGCTTTTAGTGCTCCGACAATCTCAGCAGCCGAACGCTGTTTGAATTTACAGAGAAATACCAAAGCATACCAAGACGGCTGAATATTCTCATCTGTCATTGCAGGAAGCAATTTGATAGAATCATTTTTCCTCAGATTATTTATGATGGACTTTGCAAATTTTTGTTTTATTCTTCTTGTTTGATCAATATTCTTAAACAATTCATAGGCTATTGCAATCGCCAAAGGATGAGCGCGATATTTAAGTCCCATCCCCGTTGTAGCATATTTATAATAAACACTGTTTTTATCTATTTCCTGAAAGCATCTTTTATTATAATGTCCTAATAGCAGAGAATGTGAGTAAAAATCTTTATTATCAGTCACCAAGATTCCCCCCTCTCCTCCAGTAATATTTTTCGGACCTTGCAAACTCCAAGCAGCCAAATCTCCAAATGAACCGACAACCCTGCCTTTATATCTAGCTCCATGCGCGTGAGAACAATCCTCTAGTAATAAGAGATTATTCTTTTTGCAGATATCTACAATCTTATCCATTTGACAAGGAATTCCCCACATATGAGTAATCACCACAGCTTTAGTTTTTGGGGTTATCTTCTTTTTTATCTCCTTCGGATCAATATTTCCATTTTCATCACAATCACAGAGAACTGGCTTAGCACCTGTAAAGAGAAGAGGGGTAACCGTTGCAAAAAAAGTATAGGCAGGACAAATAACCTCATCTCCTGCGCTAAAGTTAGCAGCTACGAACATCGAATGGATTGCAAGAGTACCAGAACTGCACAATAAGGCATATTTCCTATCATGATATTTTGCAAAGGAATCCTCAAACTCCTCAAATATCCCACTCCTGTCGTAAATAGATATTGTTTTATAAAGCTGTGAAACTACGGCTTTCTCAATTTTCTTATCTATCACGGGCCACACAAAATGAGGATAGTCATCCTCTATGGTTTTTAATCCCCCTTGAATGGCTAACTGATTTTTTTCACGCATATGTTAATATTATAATTATTCTGTAATTGTTCCATTGCGCACTGCTGTTCTCCTATCTTGTTTCCTGCAGTCTTTACCAGTTTTATAATTCTAAGGATATCCCTTCTGACCACAGCTGATCTTAGATCTATAATTTGTCTGTATGGGTTCTTTTGACATGTAATAATCTGCCCTGTGGAATTTATATTTAGTTCTCCACCTTCCCTAAAATCACATTTCTTATCGAATTTATCTTTGCCTCTCTCCATATTCCTAAGGAAAGTTGTAGGACAATGGGTTCTATAAGTGCATAATTGCAAATCCGCAGAACCTTTGCCTCTTTTGACGAAGGCGAACTCTGTCATTTGGTTATCCAGATCCAAGACAGGATCAACCCATTTTGACAAATGAAAATCTTTAAAATATCCCATTCCTGCCATAATTTTAAAATATTTTTCGATATATGGGCTTCCTAAGCTACTCCTCAAATCTAACTCGATAAATTTAATTCTATTCACTTTGTTTTTCAAAGCAAATCTTATAATCTCTCTGGTATTGTCAAATGACTCATCAGTTTTTATCTGGGAGGCAAAATCAATAGGAATTATCACGGAATTTATGTCTATATTATAACCCAAATCGCATGCATTTTTTATTGCGGCAAGTGTTTTAGGAAGAGCTGCCAATGCCTCTTTTTTAGGCATCAGAGGAAGGTTGACACGAGCATGTTCTCCAGCGTTCAGCGTGTCTAAAGAGAAAATAATCCTAGACAATTTTCCAGCTTTCTTTGCAATCAGGTCTTTGCCTGTTCCCGAAAACAGGGGCAAACCTTTAGTCAATGCCGTCGTCCTTAGTCCAAAATCATCTATACTGTCAATAAGTTCTCTGATATCCGGCCTTACAAAGGGGTCTCCTCCACTGAAAGTGACATCTCGAACGCCAAAATAATATGCTAGGACAGCAACAAGGAATCTATAGTCATCCAAACTTAGATATAAATTTTTATTTGTTATATATCTTCCGATTGAGGCTCCTTCGTTACCCCCGATATCTCTTTTTTCAAACTCATCTCTTGTAATTAATCCGAGATCTAATGCTTTTTGATAATGCACTCCGCAGTATACACAACTATAAGGACACTGATCCGTGACTACTAGCCGCAAATCTTCGATTTTAAAAAACCCACCCGTAGCAAGAGGCAGAATTTTTTTGACAGAATTTAAAAGAAAATCTCTACATATGTCTTCTATCGAATCTGCTTCTCTCCCCCTCCTGCAACGACCTAGCTCTGTCATAAATTTTTACCTAAAAATAATTTTGTTATAATTAAATTTCTCTAATGTGTCTCTTATATCGGAGAAATCACTATGCGACAATACTCCTCCCGCAAAACAATCCTCGTTTGTAACATCCACCAGACAGAAATCCGGCATCATACATTTCTGCAGTTCCTCTTGGCTGTTAAATTCTATGTCTATCAAGACCAAACCTTCAAATCTATCCATAAATACATCTATTTCAGCAGTGTGCTCTCCGTAAGGATAGTAATATCTTATCTTACGGATGGTATTTGCAGGAATCTGAGACAATGCATCAAATTCTTCTTTTGTAATCTCAATGTTCTGCTCAATCTGAGTAGAAGCATCGCCTTCATTAACCACCCTTTTCTTGGTTATAGTATATGAATCCCCGCTTTTTCTTATCCTCAGCTTGGCATGAGGAGAGCTTTTGGGGACATACAAGTCTATTATTTCTTTACTTTTGCAAAAATCCAGTCCCGAGGGCAAGGATTTAGCTAAATAGGTCTTTTCTATTTCAATCTCGTTTTCCATAAAAATTTCTGATAACTTATGAAGTTTTAAAAAATGACCGGACATAACTCGATACAGATTGCCTACATTTAAACAAAAAGAGTTGAGATTGTCAAACAATTTCGAAGCATCTCTGTTTTCTGAGATAAACTGTGGCTTATTCAAGCCTCTAATACCATCAAAACCTCGTACCACCTTTTAATATCCATAACAATAGGGTTTAAATTCTCAATACAGTAGGCTACGTAGCTAAATAATCGCTTGAATGAGCGATTATTTTTATATACCCACATATTAAAATCGAACCCCGCACATAAATCAAATATGAAAAACAATGGAATTCCCTTGACTATTCTATATTTTTGATTTAAAGTGTAAAGATTAATTATCCCATTTTTAGAGTTCAGACTACAATTTTTAAACATGAAACTTGCGGCCTGAACTTTATCCCTCTCTAATTTTCAGAATAAGGTTTAGGTATAAACAAAAAGGAGCTTGATAAACACGGAAACCCCGAAAGATGTATTGTTGTTGTTTTCTGGAGGAAAAGATTCTTTTCTTTCAGCCTGTAACTTGATAGAAGAAGGACACAAAGTGCATATGGTCACATTTGAGAACGGTGCTGGACTGGGCTCAAAGAATGTTGAGCATGGCGCTAAAAGAATTATCGAACATTATGGAAAGGACAAGGCGACATTTCTTGGTGCACACTGCACTGCCGGAATCTGGAGAGAATTTTTCTTACCCTATCTCAATATGAAACCGAGTGAAGTGCTCAAGGAATATGGCGAATTAACCGTATCGCAGTTCAATTGTCTTACTTGTAGATCGGCAATGTATGTCTGGTCTATCATTAAGGCCAAAGAAACTGAAATCGGCTATATAGCAGACGGAGCTCGTAAAGACCAGGGATTTGTGATAGAATTACCCTGCATGATAGAAAAGTTTAGAGATTTTATGTCTGAATTTTCTATTGAGCTTCTGTTGCCAGTATGGGATTTGAATTCAAACTGGGAGCAAAAAAATCTCTTACTGCGAAGAGGTTTTATCCCAAAAACACTGGAATCACAATGCCTGCTCGGAGCTCCTCTACCAGGAGACAAAGAGCCGGAAGAGAAAATCCAAGAAGCAGTAGGAAAATACTTCGATAAAATCGTTTTGCCACGAGCAAGAAATGTAATTTCTTCCGAATTAAAGTTTAAGACAAGGAGGCAAAAATGAAAAAAATTCCAGAAATTAAAACTCCAGACAAAAGAAGCAGAAAGTTTATTTTTATTCCTTTCTGTGTAATTTGCCAAGCCTTTCAAGCTCAGGGCATTGTCAGATATGAGCACTCTTCTGTAATGATTCCCATCATAGACGAGATTCTGAAACATGATCTGAATATAATACAAATGCCTTGTCCGGAAAGCCAGTTAGGCGGATGTGAAAAAGGACTGAAAAGAAATCCGCAAAGTATTGAAAAATATGACGCTCCCGAATTTAGGGAGATATGTGAGAAGTCAGCAACCGAGGTGATGGAAAAAATAAAAGCAATTTTGGCTAACGGCTATGAGATAGTAGGTATTTTAGGGATAGAAAACTCCCCTTCATGTTCCATAGAATTGCAATATTCAAATAAAGGAATGTACCACCGATCAGGTCTTTTTATCGAAGCATTAAAAAAACAGCTTGAAAAAGAAGGCATTGAGATTCCTTTATTGGGAATCAACAGAAGAGGAATGAAAATCACTTTAACGAGACTAGAACAGCTGCTCACTGTAGAGAAAGCGCCTACGGAACAAAAGGATCTAACTGAATTTTGATTACTAACATTTATTTTTGTTAGCTTTTTATTTTAATAATTTATAAAATATATGAAAATCGTCAGTGCATGTCTCTGCGGAATCAACTGCGCTTGGAATGGAAAATCAAAACCTTCTCAAAAGGTCATTGAACTTATGAGATCAGGAGAAATAATCCCGGTATGCCCGGAGCAATTAGGAGGATTAAGCACGCCAAGAATTCCCCAGGAAATACAGGGGTGCTCCGGCGAGGATGTTTTAGCCGGCAAAGGCAAAATTATGAATAAGAATGGAGAGGATGTCACCATCCAATTCATAAGAGGGGCAGAAGAAGCCTTGGAGATCGCAAAATCGGCAGGCGCAACAGAATTTATTGCAAAATCCAAAAGCCCTTCCTGTGGCTGCGGTTCAACTTATGACGGAACTTTCTCTGACACGCTTATTGAGGGAGATGGAGTCACTACGGCACTTTTAAAACAAAATGGAATAAAAGTAATAAACAGTGAAGATCTTTAGAAATAACAGATTTTATTGTTTTAATATAGCCAAAGCCTCATACCACCTCTTAATATCCATCACGATGGGGTTTAAATTCTCAATACAGTAGGCTACGTGCTAAATAGCTGCTTGTTTAAGCGGTTATTTTTTATACCCACATATCAAAATCGAACCCCACAAGAACTGGAGTTTGACAAGAATCTCTTTTGTTGCTACCGTGTTAGAACAATAACAGGAGGTGATAAATAGTTCTTTTAAAACAGATACAGACACAATGAAAGTTATACTGATACAAAAAAGGGAAAGGTAATGAACTACCTCGGGGCAAGCCCACGAGGTATCTAAATACCGAAACATTTTGACTAATCGAATAAAGTTAGTTGGGTGCGATGTAACTGCCGATACTTCTTTCCTTGCTGCTTTATATAG
>Ga0172381_10002045_pt1 | contig 22916 bp, 21 predicted proteins | sample Leawel6488metaG_FD_119754 | JGI IMG/M metagenome (GOLD analysis project Ga0172381, IMG submission 119754) | Leachate microbial communities from a municipal landfill in Southern Ontario, Canada - Leachate well 64-88 metaG | ecosystem: Engineered > Solid waste > Landfill > Unclassified | place...
ATATAAACATCTTTCGCGATTCCAATTCCTCCCGATACTATCAGTGATCCTGTTGTTGATGATGTAGATTCTGTTGTCACGACTATTTTCGCAAATCCACCAATGTAAACGTCTTTCGCAATTCCAACTCCACCTCCAACAATCAATGATCCTGTATTTGTCGATATCGAATTATCCGTTCCAGAGAGTGTTAATGTTGTCGTTGAAATTCCTCCAACTAAATTTCCATAAATCGTTCCACCGACATACAAATTCTTAATTATTCCGACACCACCAGAAACTATCAGTGATCCAGTTGTTGATGATGTGGATTGTGTTGCTGAAAGATTTACTTGATTGCCACCGACGTATAAGTTTTTCGCAATTCCTACACCTCCCAATGTTAGTAATGCGCCTGAAGTTGTACTTGTCGAATCCGTTGTGTCTCCAATTGTGATCGATGATGATACAATACTTGCACCTCCCGTGACAAATATTTTCCCACTGCATGATGTAGCCGTTTCTGCTGGTGTCGCCAATGAATACAACCATAAATTGGAATACCCGTTATTTATCCTCATTTGTGCATATCCTCCCGCTCTTGACACTGTTAAGACACCGTTCGTTCCGCCACCAGTGATTTCACAATTGCCACCGACAAATAGATTTTTCATAATACCACAACCACCATCAACAATTAATGCACCTGTTGTTGATGATGTTGCCTCAGTCGCATCAGTTATATTAACATGTCCACCAATGTAAGCATTCTTTTTTATTGCGCAACCTCCATAATTAATTAATGAACCTGTTGAAATGTCAGTAGACTCTGTTGTTGGGAATATTTTTAATGATGCCGATGTTAAATTATTCCCGAGTTCCATGATTACCATATCTGAAGTGCTGTTTATCGCTGTTGTAAATCTCACGCCACTTTGCGTAAGAATATTTTGAAAATTAGTGTACCCTCCATATTCACCTATACCAATGAATTGATAATCATTATCAGACGTGTCCCACATAACTATCTTTCTTTTTGCCAAAACATTAAATTGTAATTTACCTCCAATATGAGTATCTTTCGCAATTCCTGCACCTCCATTAACAACTAATGATCCTGTGGATGAATCTGATGATTCTGTTGTTGACTGAATAGTCACATCACCTCCAATAATCATTTTTTTCTCAATCCCAACACCCCCATGTACGATTAATGATCCCGTCGTCGAACTTGTCGATTCCGTCGTATCCAATGTTGTTATAATTCCTCCAGCATAAAAGTTGTTACCACAACTTATTCCACCGACAACATTCAATGCACCAGTTAATGTATCTGTCGCCACTGTCGTATCATAAATATTCGTTGTTGCGTTAACGCATAAACGTCCTCCAATCCCAACACCACCTGTCATAATTAATGAACCTGTTGTATATGATGTTGAGTCTATTGTCGATAAAATATTCGTTGTTCCTTCGATATACAAATCTTTCACAATTCCAACTCCTCCATATACAATTAATGATCCAGTTGTTGATGATGTCGATTGTTCAGTAGATGTTATTGTCATTTTCCCTGTAGTTGTCAAATTATTTTTCAATGTCGTTTCTCCTTCGACATATAATTGTCCAATTCCCGCACCCCCGCAAACTTGTAATGTTCCAGTTGATGTACTTGTGGATAAATCTGTCCCCGGCAATGCTAAACCATATGTTGTGATTGTTCCATTTACGTGTCCATAAATAGTTCCTCCAGTTCGTAAATCACCTTGTACTCCGACACCTCCGTCAACGATCAATGCACCTGTTGAAAATGTTGTGGATTGTGTTGTTGAGTAAAAACGCACTTCACCTCCAACATTAAGATTTTTGTATATCCCTGTTCCTCCATAAACTACTAATGATCCTGTTGTCGATGTTGTCGAATCTGTTGTCATTTGAGTGAAAAACTGCGTTGACGATAAACGTAAAGAATTCGAATTTGATGCCGCTGTTGTTAAAATTAATTCCCCTGAATTGTAATACATCCTACATGATCCACCACTTGTTAACAATTGTAAAATACTATTATTTCCTGTTGATAAATCCGTAACATTAATACGAAATGTATCTAACGGTGTTTGTTCTCCAATAAAAATATTTTTTCCAACAAATAAATTCTTTTTAATACTTGTCCCACCACTGACAACTAATGAACCAGACGTAAATGTTAATGATTCTGTTGTATCCATAAGAAACGATTGTTTCATTGCCGTAAATATACCATCCACTTTAAGACTGTCACCAATTTCTATTCCTCCAGCAATTTCTAAATATCCTCTCACATCCATATTCCCTCCGACATATATACTCTTTCCAATCCCAACACCTCCATTAACAATCAATGATCCTTGTGTTGAATTAGTTGTATCTATTGTGGAAAAAATTGTCACAATTCCATCATTTTCAATTTGCATTTTCTTGATTGTATTGACTGTTCCATTTTCAGTTGTATGAAATTCTAATCTTGTTCCGTGTGCCGTTGTAATATGATCTTCTGTGGCAATACTCGCAATGACGGTTGATGTATCGTATTCACTTGAATCGTATCCTGAAAAATAAATCAACCCCAATAAATCATTATTCAATACGTTTGTCGGATTATTTAATGTCCCTCTCGAACTTTCCATTAAAATAATTGGACATATTGCTGAATTATTAGATTTTCTGATATTTAAAGTAACATCATTCAATGTATCTCCGAACATTTCGAATTTATATGTCGGTAATTGCACATATGACGACGGAACTAATTGTGCATAATTTTCAATTCTCATATTATTAGATAATGTCATATCGTTAAAAACAACATTAGAAATTGTATCAATATCTTGTGGTAAATTGATGGATGCCGTATTACTTCCAGTGTTCTGAACGACATTTGTTTGATGTAATACACTTGTAAAAAAATCGGCAATGTTAGATGAACTTATATTTTTTTGATCATCAATAACATATAATAATTGATTTTTCGGTAAATAATCTAATTTGAGTGAATTTGCAACTTCTAAATTTTGCGTTTGTAATGGATCTGGTAATCTTCCCGTAATTATCTTTTCCATCCATATTGTCTTCTCCAAAAGATCATGAAACGTAATACCATTATAATATCTCGATTGCATCTATAATAATGTGTTTGATATATTTTCCGATATATCAAACATCGATTTTACTATTTCCAAAATAATCTTTAACATAACTTAATAACGCTAAAACCGTATAGGATAGAAAAAAAAGTGAAAATAAAAAAGTTAAATATATTATTCACTGTAGAATAATATCGATGACTGAAATAGTAAAACCATTTTTAAAATGGGTTGGCGGAAAAACACAAATTATAGACACTTTAATTGAACACTATCCGAAAGAGATGAACAATTATCATGATATATTTTTGGGTGGCGGTAGCACTCTATTAGCGTTATTAAGTTATGTTAAAGATGGCAAAATATTAGTTTCGAATAAAATATATGCTTACGATTTGAATAGTGATTTAATAAATGTTTATAAGAATGTTCAAAAAACACCTCGAAAATTGTATAAAAAAATTAAAGAAATTATGAATGAATATTCATCATGCAATGATGATCCAACAAAAGATGAAATAGATCGAAAAGCGAAAACAAAAGAAATTGCGCTGAGATCGCGAGAATCTTACTATTATTGGATTAGAAATGAATATAATAACTTATCAATTGAACAAAAAACTGATATCATTGGTAGTGCGATGTTTATATTTCTCAATAAAACATGTTTTAGGGGTGTTTATAGAATCGGTCCCCATGGTTTCAATGTTCCCTTTGGACATTATGCAAATTCTAAAATAATCGAAAAAGAACAATTACTAAAAATTAGCGAACTAATTAAAAACGTTAAATTTAAGTGTTTTGGTTTTGAAAAATCGTTACTCGACATTAAGTATGGTGATTTTGCATATTTAGATCCTCCATATGCTCCCGAAAAAGACACTTCATTCGTTAAATATAACTCAGATGGTTTTGATATTGAACAACACAAAAAATTATTCTCCATGTGTGAAAAATTAAGGTTAAATAAAATTAAATTTATGATGAGTAATTCCAATGTTAAATTAGTTATTGATGCATTTCCAAAAGATAAATATTCAACTGAAATTATAGAGTGTAGGCGTGCAATACATTCTAAAAATCCTGCAAAGAAAACTAATGAAATGATCGTCGAAACTATTAATCCATTTTAAGTTTTTTCCAACCATTTTGTGTACACACTTTAACGCTATTATCAAATATGTCATAATAAACCATTCCAATTTCTCCACTTGGTTCGCTGGAATACATTGGTAATTTCATCGAACTAATACAATGTAATTCCGACACATTTAACTTCTTTTTGATACTCATTCCTCCATCAACGATTAATGAACCCGAATCAATATCAAAAGAATTATATGTCATATTAAAACGAAAGACACCATTGTGTTCCATCTGACAACACGTTTTATTTATTTCATCGCAACAATTAAAACGTATATTACTATTTTGCGTATTTCCTATTTGCAAAACGATCGTTCCACTTAACGAACCATTTTGATTCCCGTTTAATTGAATAAAACTACCATCATCGATTTGATTAGAATTTCCTCCACATAAATTTAATTGAGTATCATTATCCACTCCGACAGCACTAATTGAAAATACACTCTTCTCAAACATCATTTTATCTCCTCTGATAAGCATGTTTTTACCAATATTCATTCCACCTGCGATTAATATCGATCCGTTTTCAGTGGTGCTAACATCTTCCTTATTGTTGAATAAACATCTTCCAAAATTATTAATCTCAAAATGTGTCATATTATTTGTCATGATATTTACTATTCCATTAGGGACTCCTGCCGATATACAAACATTACCATCATTGACACTATTATTACCCGATATTGTAATCATTCCTCCTCTTTTACAATTATCACTTCCTCCTCCGCATATTTTAATCAGTTTATTATCGTTTCCATCTTGCGTATCATTTGCAATGAGTGATAATTTACTTGACGAATCGAATAGTAAATTTTTATTAATTTTCGCACTTTCACCAATGAGTATATTTTTATGAACACTCAATCCACCAAATACTGCTAATGAACTTCTTTTCAATGATACACAATCATTTGTGCAATAGATATTTACTTCCCCATTATGATGTATTTGCATATTTATTTTCGGTTGTGTACTGTTATTTTCAGTTGTGCTAAAAAATAATGATGAACCATTTCCATTAACATTAAAATCTTCCGTGGCGATACATTGCATGGAACTCGTTATCTTAAATGTCTTTCCATTGTATCCTGCATATAAATTTGATCCAATTTGCGTATTATTAGATATTGACTTCGGTAGTGTGATAGTTCCACCTGAACGCATGTAAATATTATTAATTGGATTACTATTATCATCACTCGCAAACATGTAAACATTATTTAGTTTTTTTGTTTCGCTTGATACAACGACATTACTCATATCCAAATATGATTGCGGAATAATGCTTTCTCCAACATGAATTTTTGATGTATTTAAGATATTTGAAATATGTGCATCATGTGTATTCAAATTACCATTTAATTTACAATTATAAAATGTGGGCGAACCTGTATTTTTCAAATCTTGATTAAAATGTGCATTGGTATTATTAGATATATGTTCATCAATTTGTGAATGATTATGTACTCCACAATTTAATAAACTATCATGATTATGGATCGAACCAAATCGAACCCATTCAGTTCCGTTAAAAACGATCGTTTCCCCATTATATATCACACCACTCTCAACATACACTGCATAATTTTTTGATGGTTCGTATTCTTTCCATTTACTGCCATCATACTCATAAATATTATTTTTTGTCCATTTTTCGAAACTTTTCATACAAATATGTCTTTCTCCAAATATCGGATCTGTAGGAATACACATTTGCGGTTCAAACACTGTTTTAATAGATTTATGCCATTCGATTCCCATAATTTTTTGATCAACGTAATTTTTCGTTACGACATGTGACGCTTTTGTCACATCCATAATACTTAGCGATTTAAACATCGGTTCTCCTGTTTCGGTTAAATTTTGCCCAAAATGTGCATTGGTGGAATTTCTGATATGTTCGTCGATTGATGGGTGTGAATACACTCCAATATCATTAATATTTTGATGACTGATCATATTTTCGCATAAATGTACATTTTGATTGTCAATATGTGAGTCAATTTTTTTGTGGGAATAATGACCGATGTTTTTCATATTATCATGGTTTATGATTGTTCCAATATTGATCCAATTGATTCCGTCAAAAATATATAAATTATCACGTTTTTGTATCCAAACTGTGTATCCTCTTTCTGGTATAATCTCAAACCAATCTTTATTACTCTCTCCAATGTATTCGTAAATCCTGTTTACTATCCATCCGCATTTCGAACTTAGACTAATATATCTTGTCCCTTTTTCGAAATCTTTCGGTAGGCACACATCTGGACTATAAAAATCATATACAATTCTTTCCCATTTTATATTTGACATTAATTTATCGACATATTCTTTATTAGTAACATGAAATTTCTCAATAGGTAATTCAATAACATTTAATGATTTATATGGCATATCATCCGTTTGTGTGGATATTTCTGTCATTGCAAAGTATTACAATAATAATATTTTGACGATAATTAAAAAAACTTAAACAAACACTCATCTTAATCTTTCATAAATAAAAAGACCATTAATGCGACCAATATTATCAGACAACATGAACATGAGCACGAACACACCCATCCTATGACTGCAGCGATATTACTGCTCGAACAGTCTGTTGTGTCGCTCGTTGTAGTTGTATCAGTACTCGATTTATTTCCCATTAATAATTATACAATTACCTTATATAAAAATTATTTTTCATGTTAAAAACTGTATTTGACTTAACGTGAATTTTATTTAGTAATATTCTTTTCGATTTTCGAATTCATGTTATTAATGTATTCATCGAAAATTTCTTTCACATTTTTCGCTCCGTATTTTTTGATATCATTAGTTTTAATACTTTTATTATTACATGTTGGTTTATTTTCAACAATTTGGGATTGTTTGTTTAAGGACATGAGTGTCGTCAATTTTAGATTTTCCATGTTCTTTAATATTTTATATATTATATATTATATAACATATTAAAATGAGTTTCGTTAGTTTAGTGATCGCAATATTTCTTGTGTGTGTCGGAATGTTATTATTCGTTGCTCCTGAAATGTACATCGAACGTTTACATCTAACGAGAAACATGTCTCGCGTCATTGGGATAGTTGCGATTTTAGTTGGTGTGCGTTTTGCGTTAGTGTACTACACTGAACGTCTCATAAATACATCCAATGCTGATCTTGAAAGTAAGATCAAAATGCTTGAAGAAAAGAAGACCACGGAAAAATTTATATAAGGAATTAATTTACGTTATACATAATTATTTATTATGTATAATTTGATTATAGTGATGAATATCATCGATCAAAAATCTAAAAATAGGAATAAAATGGAGTTCGATAAAGTGAGTCGAAAACTTTATGGTATTGGGAAAGTTGTACAAAAGATAAAAAATGAAATTTCAACTAATATAAACAAATTTATATCGACCATAGAAATTTTGCGATCAGATCCAAATCAATCATTACTTGAAAAGGAAAAGTATGATATTCAATGTCAATCATTTCTAAATGCTATATCAATGTATGTCGGAATGAAAGATATCGATGGAACACCATTTATTAATGGTGTATCTGACACATCTAATGAAACGGATATATTGTTAGAATTATCGTTTCCCAATTACACGATTAACAAAATATTAATGAAACTTGAAAATATATCAATTGATCTCACTGATTGGGATATAACGATTGGTACATGTATCATCAACTTGATAAAATCCAGTCAAATAGCGGTTGGTGATTCATCATATTTCCAATGCAATGAATTTATTAATAGTGTCAAAAACGAAATAGAAAAACTGATGGTTCTTCAGTCACATATTTCCCACATTGAGCAAATCGTAAATGCCAATTTGAAATATATAAGTGAATTGCGATCGACTATTATATAACTTTAACTTTTATATACAAATTATTTATAAATATTCTTTCGCGAATGTTTCCCATATTGTTCTAATTTCTTCATTTTGCATAATATACGCTTTCTTTGAATAATTAGTTCGTTGATGTTGTAACCAAATTCCCAACTTTTTAATGTTCTTGTTTTTATCGCGTTGTGACGGTTTCTTTTTATTTTTATCAATATACTTTTTCACTTGAGTCAATATATTATTCCAAATTTCCACATTCGTTTTGAAATATTTACTATATTCTTTAATAAACTCTTCCCATATTGTTCTAATTTCTTTATTTTTCATTATTCGATCTCTCTTTGAATATTGCTTTTGTTGAGTTTGTATCCAATGTCCCAACATTTTAATATTCATGTTTTTATCGTGTTGTGATGATAGTTTTTTATTTTTATCGATATACTCTATGACTTGTTTCAATGTATCATTCCAACTTTCTTCATTCGTTTTGAAATGCTCAATATATTCTTTCCTAAATTCTTCCCATATTGTTCTAATTTCTTCGTTTTGCATTATTTGAACTTTTTTTGAATACTTAGTTTGTTGATTTTGTATCCATATTCCCAACATTTTAATATTCTTGTTTTTATCATGTTGTGATGGTAGTTTTTTAATTTCGTCAATATACTCTTTTACTTGTTTCAATATATCATTCCAACTTTCTTCATTCGTTTTGACATATTTTCTATATTCTTTAATAAATTCTTCCCATATTGTTCTAATTTCTTCGTTTTTCATAATTTGAACTTCCGTTGGATAGTTTTTTTGTTGCGTTCCGATCCACATTCCCAACGTCCTGACATTCTTGTTTTTATCGTGGGTTGACGGTTTTTCTTTATTTTCATCAATATACTCTTTTACTCGTTCTAATTTCAATTTCCAACACACATTTCCCCATCGATCACAAATGATTGATGTCACTTTATTAAACATTTCACCCAAATCGATTTCCATTTTTCCGATAGTCACGACATTTTTAAAACTTGCCTGAAATTTTCGATTCGAACTTGTTCTATTTTCCTTTATTCCTGTAAATTCCTCAATAATTCTATCATCAACTGTTCCGAGTGATTTAAGAATACTTTTAATATTTCCAAAATCTGATTTATCCGTATCGAATAAATTTTCTTCATCCAATGATACAATTGTGGGAACAATAATATAACCGAATTTTTTACTTTCATGTTTTCTTAATACTCTTCCAATCGATTGTATAATATCGATCGTTGACATTTTGTTATCACAAAAACATACACAATCTACTATTGGAATGTCAACACCTTCTTGAAATATTCTTGCACTCGATATAATCGCACATTTATCATTTACAAAACTGTCAACAACTTTCATTCTTTTCTTCATTGACGATTCTCCAGTTAAGTAATAACAAGTACATTTCATCTTGAGTTGCCCTAACATGTTTTCTAAAATATCAAACATCTTTTTAGCATTTGCATTTGTATTATTAAAAGTCAATACATGTGTTAAATTCCTTTCGACAATATTTTGACACAATAAATACGCTGTCATATAATATCTCGATTCGATTTCATCTTCAGTTCCTCGATCGATTATTAATTTATTCTTTTCCAAAACTTGTTCGAATCCTAAATCATTTATTAAAGGTGCTATAACTTTGTAGTCACATAATTGTCCATTTTCGATCGCTTTCTTAAAAGAATAATTATAAATAATATCACCATAAATTAATTTATTATCCATTGATATGATTTCATCTTCTTCCTCACTGCTATTTACGTTATTTCTATGTTTATAAATTTTTTCAGTAGCCGTTGTAAATAGTCTTTTCTTCGTTTTAATATTTTTGTCATTCAAAAGATATGAAAACAATTTTGAACTCTCTCCGCATGTTTTATGCGCTTCATCATAAATGATCATGTCTAATTCGAAATTCAATTTCATACATACTTTTGATAAAACATCTGATGATTGGTAAGTCGTAATAATTACTACGTTTGAATGTTCTTTCAAATAATTTTCGATCTCATTGCATGATGTTGTTAAAAGTAATCCCGTATCTATGCATGTCTTAACTTCGGCGTCTGATCCAACTAATAAGTAATTTCCCGTTTTCATTTCGCACCACGTTTTATATGTTTGTGACAAAAGATATAATGATGGAACAACTATGCATATGCGATCATGTTCTTCTAAAACTTGCGAAATCCAATAACAAACCAACGTTTTACCCGTTCCACATGGCATGTATAAACGTCCTTTATCATTCTCAAAAAAATGATCTTTTGCTCGATTGATAATTTTAGTTTGATATGTTCTCGGTTCGTATAATATGATATTATCATTCACTTCGGAAAACATATTATGTATTTTTGTAAAAGTATTTTGACTAATGTCGTTCAATGAATGATACAAAATGTTAATTATCTTTGGATTGTGTTCGATATATTTGTTCGGAACATTTGTATTGGTGAAAAATATCCCTTTTTTGAATCCATCAGAAATTCCAAAAGTCAATCCGAAAAACGTTGATAAACATTCCCAATTGATGGTTTTAGATTTGTCTCTTCTATATTTAACTTGAATAGCATAAAATTCATTTTCAGTTGTTTTAGCAATTAGATCGATTCCAATATCATTTTCTGGAATTTTTAGTTCATTCAAAATTTTAGTCGGAACTTCATTAAGTAACCAACATTTTTTAATAAAACAATATCTTGGATCGAATGTTAAGATCAATTTAGCAAAATATTCAAAATATGTTCCACATAATTTGTTTGGTTGAATGTCATCGAGTTTTTCGCAAAATTCTGTAAAAGAATTTGACGAACATATGAGTTTAACGAAGTTTTCGTCGAACGACATATTAGTTTTATAATATATCATATTACTACTTTATATTTCTTAAATATTTAATATTTCATTTTTAATTAGTTGACCTAAATAATTTATAAGTGGCAATGCAAAAATACGAATAACATTCCGAAAGAGATTGCCATCATCTTGTTAATCATAAATGCGATCAGTTTAGAATATTTAATAATTTCCGACATTGCCTCATCGATGTTGTGTAATTTTCCTGCTATACTTTTGTCTAACCCTGTTACTCCCAAAATTCCTTTCATCATACTTTTCGATAATTTTCCAATATTTCTTGTAATGAACTTCCTCATGAATCCTCCATTTTGTTGTGGTTGTTCCGTTGGGACATACGATACTATCTCTCTCATAAATTCTTGCATCGGTTGGTATGTGTTTATAATAAATTTCTCTAATAGTTCTGGCGTTTCGATCATTTTCCTAAATTTTTTTGGCAATTTTTTGTATTGTTTCCGTAATGTATTGATAATCTGTTTGACAAATAAATTCTTACCTACGTCTTTTTTCATCATATATATAATAGTTTCCTTCACGAAAACGCCAACATCTGGAATCATCGATGAAATTAAATTTGAAACAAAATTGACCATACTTGGATATGCCTTTTGCATCAATTCACAAATGAATACTCTTGATTTTTCGTTCTCCATAAATTTCGTTAATTGTTTTATTTGACAATCAACACCATCAATACTATCATTAAAATTTATTGAAACAAAATTGTATAAAAATTTAATCGTATCATCATCGATTTTCGTTTGTCCACTTTCCGTATCAGTGACTGTTTTAATAATATCATCAAGGATTCTAATAATTTTCGCAGCAAATATCAAACCATCCTTAACGGTGAAAACACTGTTCACTATCATATCAGCACCGACTCCACCACTGGCGATCGCCGCGCCCGTGGCTGTCGTTACTTGCACTAATTTTTCCGTAATATATCCCGTATTCGATTCTGGTATTAACCTAACAATTTGCTCACTTAACATTTGAACGATCTTATAAGCGTTTCCATCGATTATTGATGATGGGAAAAACTGATTTGCTATTTGTGACACATCTTGTATATCCGTTGTAATCGAATAAATTTTACATTTCGTAAAAAAATTAAACAACCCACCTCCAAATATACTATCAATAATCTTTGTATCATACCAAACCAATTCGCTCAAATCTATTTCGATAATTTCTTCATCATACCGAATTAACTTACTCAAATCTATTTCTATAACTTCATATTCCATATAATTTACATCAATATAAATTATCAATAAAAAATTAAATGAATTTGTAAATAAAATTTTAAACAATACAAAAATTACTTAATTATCTTCATCCTCACTATCGTCCTCCTCAATCTTTGCTTTCTTAGATACTGTTTCTTTCTTCGGTTTCTCATCATCACTGCTATCGGCATCTTTACTTTCCTTCTTAGGCACTTTCTTCGTAACCTTTACCTTCTTGTCATCGTCGCTATCAGCGTCTTTTGCTTTTGACGATTTTCCTTTTGATGGTTTTTCCTTTTTTGTTGGTTTCTTCTCATCATCACTTGATTCATCATCATTGGAATCGCTTTCATCATCGTCTTTACTTTCCTTCTTAGTTTCGGATTTCTTCCCTTTTGCTTTTGTTGGTTTGTCATCAGAGCCCTTTTCCTTTTTCTCTCGTTGTGGGAATGTGTGTGCGGTCTTCGAATCAGTAACTTTCTTCATGATGTTTACCGCTGCGGTGCATGCTACCTCATATAGACATTCTCCGATTTTCTTACTTTCCGATAGTGCTTCAATGTATTTGTCAAAATACATATCACTATTATCCACTTGAACTGTTCGTGTGGTAATTCCATCACCGTATATCTTTTTAAGTTTCTCACACTCATCTTCGATCTTCTCTGAACTCTTAAAAATCACAACGACACCTCTACGCATACATCCATTATATGCTATACCAATCATTTCGGTATGTTCGTTTTTCTTTCCCATCTTATTGTATTATATTGCCTTATATAACGCTTTTACTTTCTAACTGTTCATTTTTCATTTTTTTTTCACTTTTTTTCAATAGTGTCGTATCCCCATAACGATACAATCAATGGTCTTTATCCCATTATCATCCCTTACACCACCTAATGATCGTATTAATACTATTTTCGGGATATCATACAACACTTTCAATTTGACTTCGAACTTCGTTGATGTTGTTACTCGCTCATCATTGATATCGACTAAATCTATTAAAAATGTACATCTATCATCAATATCATTATTAGTTATCTTAGTCACATTTCTAACATTGAACCAACTTTTAGGCTCAACCATCGTTACTCTCAATCTATCTATTTGCGATATACATTTTGTCAAACGATCAGGTTTAATGTCATTTTGATTTTTTATAAAAGTCTCATCGACACATAAATTATTGGTATTGACAACTTTTTTAATATGGTAAATATTTTTACATTCATCGATTAAATTTTTTGTAGTTTTTTTGACACATACTTCAATTTTATCTTTGTGGGTGTTACGTTGTTTTGCTTTCGATAATTGTTCTAATAATATTCTCCTCTTTTCAATTAAACTCATGTTTAGTCTAATTTTGGGAAAGATAATTTTATTTCATTCGAAACAACGTCACCATAAAAATCTTTTTCCTCATTGCCTTGAACTGGGAAACAATGTGCGTCACCCGTTATTCCATATTCGACACAATAACCTTGACAATTTTGAATACATTTATCATATCCTATTCTTCCATCCGCATCATTATTATATTCGATAATGTTACTAAAGCGTTTATCGATATCTAAAGCGTCTGGCGTTTTTTTGAATGATAAAACGTCTCCAAATGTTTCTTCAATAATTTTTGGGGGCCTTATGAATATCACATAACATAAAACCATTACTATGATGAGTAAGCACACAATATAAATCATTTATACATTCAAAATAGAAATAATTTGAATATATATTATTTTAAAATCGTACAAATTTACTTCCCTTTCGCACTCAAGTATTTTTTCTTATATTTTAAATATTTCATTTTAAAATCACTTCCGCCACCATTTTGTATAATTGGTCTTTCTGATTGTAATGGAACACCACCTCCCAATAATCTTAAAATATAGTCTTTATCTCTTTTATCAACATGTTCAATATTTCCATTTTTAACAATAAAAATCGCTGGAAATCCATCGATCATATTCATTGGTACTCCTGACGTATTTTGGGATGGTTGTGTTGTCATAACATCCACTTCTTTACTTTCATATTCTTTTGCCACTACATTATGACTTTGACACCATTGTTTAATTATTTCCCACGTTGGACGAAATTCATTACAATGTCCACACCATGTTGCGTAAAACAAGACAATACTCGTCATAATGTGGGAAATGGTATATTATAACATGACACTAAATTTTTAATTCTTTTATCGATATATTATATATCATGGATAAGGTTATACTATATTGCATTATTGTCGGAATTGTGATGTTAACTATTATTTTCATAATTTTGTATAAAAAGAAAAAAGAACTTTTCACGAATGAATCTGGACAATACTGTGACTCCAAAAACTGTTCTTCATTAACATTATCGGATTGTTTAAAATGTAGTGACTGTGGTTATTGTATGACAAATAATTATACATCAAAATGCGTCGCTGGTAAGCCAAGGGAATTACTCGCATCTGGAAAATGTGATCGAGTTTATAGTAACGACATGTGGACACGCGCAGCGTTGGCGGGTGATAACGATTATCATAATACACTCGATCTTCCAATTATGGATTGATTTCGTATAATTTTCGCATACAATATTATACAAACATGAACGGATTGATTATTGTGATTGTAATCATTTTGATGGCGATACTTTTGATTATATTCAATCGATGCGATAATAAAGAACACTTTTGGTTCATTCCACAAAACTTTTCTAATTCATTATGTGATGTAAATAAATTATCAAATTTAGATAGACATCAATGTAAGCGATGTGCAAATGCGGGATATTGCACATTTCCAACTGGTGAAAGTGAATGTGTCAACGGCGATTGGAAAGGGTCGACGAGTGATTTAAATTGCGCATCATATGAGTATGGAAATAGTTACACAAATTTGTCATTAGTCGATGCACATCAACCATATTTTTTAGATACTCATAAGAGTTGGAATTGGGATAGACACCAACCACACACCTCAATCAATGATGATTCTCAATTCTTCTATCATCAAAAATTATGGAAACGCGATCCTATCAATGATTAAGTTAGGATAATGATTTTCATTTTTCAAATTATAAATAAATTCTTTAAACTGCGTATTCGTTCAATATCACATTTTGATAAATATTTATTGTATTCAATAAACACGGTACACGAATAGCGTTTTTGTTCGACTATTTCCGAACAAATTTCATGACTTAGTTCTTTAATAAATTTAGATGCTTTTCCATTACTTTTAATTGCTTCCAAACATATTTCGGGAGTTTGTGAAATAACATATTTTAATGCTTTTCCGTTACTTTTAACTGCTTCCAAACATATTTTGGGAGTTTGCGAAATAACATATTTTAATGCTTTTCTGTTATTTTTAACTGCTTTCACACATATTTCTGACATTTGTTCTTTAACATATTGTAATGCACTTCCATCTTGTTTAACTGCTTCCAAACATATTTCGCAAGTTTGTTCTTTAACATATCGTAATGCACTTCCATATTGTTTAACTGCTTCTAAACATAATTCACAAGTTTGTTCTTTAACAAATTGTAATGCCCTTCCATTTTGTTTAACTGCTTCTAAACATATTTCGCAAGTTTGTTCTTTAACAAATTGTAATGCCCTTCCATTTTGTTTAACTGCTTCCAAACATAATTCATAAGTTTGTTCTTTGACAAATTCCAATGCACATCCATCTTGTTTGACTGATTCTAAACATATTTCGTAAGTTTGTTCTTTAACAAATTGTAATGCAAATCCATAATTCTTAACTGCTTCTAAACATAATTCGCAAGTTTGTGAAATAACATATTCTAAGGCGCTTCCGTAATTCTTAACTGCTTCCGAACATATTTCTGGAGTTTGTGAAATAACATATTCTAAGGCGCTTCCGTAATTCTTAACTGCTTCCAAACATATTTCTGGAGTTTGTGAAATAACATATCGTAACGTGTATCCAGCATATTTGACTGCTTCTAAACATATTTCATAAGTTTGTTCTTTAACATATTTTAATGCACATCCGTCCCTTTTAACGGCTTCCAAATATATTTCTGGTAAATTGCCAACATATGCAAGTAAAGTTGGATTGTCAATTATGAGTTCATATAAAGATCCTTTCGGAATGGCTAACTTAATCATATTTAATGATTAGATTTTTACTTTTAGATTTGCGATAATTTATTTTTCATTTTTTTTCAAAAATTATAAAAATATTTTCAGTCACGTTTTTGTTGATACAAAATCTTTTCGATATTCTTCTTTAACGAATTCTAATGCACATCCATCTTGCTTTACAGCCTCCGAACATAATTCATAAGTTTGTTTTTCAACATATTGCAATGCACATCCATCCCTTTTAACTGCTTCTGAACATAATTCATAAGTTTGTTCTTTAACAAATTGCAATGCATATCCATCTTGTTTGACCGCTTCTAAGCATATTTCGTAAGTTCGTTCTTTAACATCACTTAACGCATATCCATGTTGTTTGACCGCTTCCAAACATAATTCATAAGTTTGTTCTTTAACATATTTTAACGCACATCCGTCCCTTTTGACCGCTTCCAAACATAATTCTGGTGTTTGCGAAATAACATACTTTAACGCTTTTCCATTTTGTCTTACTGCTTCCATACATATTTCAGGTGTTATTTCTTTAACAAATCTCAATGCCTTTCCGTCTCGTTTGATCGCTTCCATACATATTTCTGGTGTTTGTTCTTTAACGTAGTATAATGCCTTCCAATTCTGCCTTACTGCTTCCAAACATATTTCGGGTGTTTGTTCTTTAACGTAATCTAATACCATCCCATCTTGCTTAACGGCTTCCAAACATAATTCTGGCGTTTGTGTAATAACGTGATCCAACGCTCCTCCATTTTGCATTACTGCTTCCAAACATAATTCGTAAGTTTGTTCTTTAACATATCGCAATGCGTATCCGTGACTCTTAACTGCTTCCAAACATATTTCATAAGTTCGTAAAATAACAAATTCCGATGCCTCTCCATCTCGCTTAACTGCCTCTAAACATATTTCTGGTGTTTGATTTTTAACATATTGTAATGCCCTTCCAAATTGTTTAACTGCTTCTAAACACATTTCAGGAGTTTGTTCCTTAACATCGCTTAAGGCATATCCATTTTGTTTTACTGCTTCTAAACATATTTCGGGAGTTTGTTCTTTAACATATGTTAATGCAATTCCATTTTGTTTTACTGCTTCCAAACATATTTCTGGTGTTTGTTCTTTAACATATTTTAATGCACTCCCATTTTCTCTAACTGCTTCCAAACGTATTTCTGGAGTTTGCGAAATGACATATTGTAACGCGCGTCCATTATTTTTAACCGCCTCCATACATATCTCATAAGTTTGTTCTTTAACAGATTGTAATCTTGTTCCATCATATTTGACTATTTCCAAACATATTTCTGGTGATTTATCAATATATGTAAGTAAAGTTGGATTGTCAATTATAAGTTTGAGTAATTGTGTTTTTGGAATATCTAATCTAATCATATTTAATGATTAGATTCTACTTTTAGATTTACAATAATTTATTTTTCATTTTTTTTCGAAATTATGCGAACGGTCTTCAGTAGTTTTCATTTTTCGAATCATAAATAAATTTTCCGACAACTTCGAAATGATTCGAGTGAATTTCGTTTAATGTCAAATACTATGTTTATTTTGTTTTTTAATAGTCAATTATGACGTATTTTAATGCTTCTCCATCTTGTTTAACCGCTTCCATACATAATTCTGGCGTTTGTTTATTAACACATCTCAATGCACATCCATTTCGTTTTACTGCTTCCATACATAATTCTGGAGTTTGCTTCTTAACGTACCTTAATGCATACCCATTATTCTTAACTGCTTCCAAACATATTTCTGGTGTTTGTTTCTCGACATATTGTAATACATCTCCGTCTCCACCTTGTTTCACCGCTTCCAAACATAATTCATAAGTTTGTTCTTTAACATATTCTAATGCCCCTCCGCTAATTTTAACTGCTTCTAAACATATTTCATGAGTTTGCTCTTTAACAAATTCTAATGCATATCCATCTTGTTTAACTGCTTTCATACATAATTCAGTATTTTGTTTTTTTAGCATATTGTAACGCGAATCCACATTGTTTAACTGCTTCCAAACATATTTCAGGAGTTTGTTCTCTAACAAATTCTAATGCATATCCATCTTGCTTTACAGCCTCCAAACATATTTCAGGAGTTTGTTCTTTAACAAATTGTAATGCTAATCCATTTCGCTTTACAGACTCCATACATAATTCATAAGTTTGTTCTTCAACATATTGTAATGCTAATCCATGTCGCTTTACAGCCTCCATACACAGTTCTGATGTTTGATTTTGAACAAATTGTAATGCGTATCCATTACTTTTAACTGCTTCCATACATAATTCATAAGTTTGCTCATGAACAAATTGTAATGCTTCCCCATCTTGCTTTACAGCATCCATACATAATTCTGGCGTTCGTTCTTCAACATATTGTAACGCCAAACCGTTTTGGTTGACCGCTCTCAAACAAATTTCATAAGTTTGTTCTTTCATGTGTTTCAATATAGTACCATCTTGTTCGATTGCTTTCGAACAAATGTCTGATGTTAGTTCTTTGATGAATCGTATCGCTTTACCACTATTTTTGATTGCTTCCAAACATAATTTTGGCGTTTGTTCTTTAACAAATTGCAACGCAATACAATCACGTTTAATCGCTTCCAAACAAATTTCTGGCGTTTGCTCTTCGACGCATTTTAATGTACATCCATCTTGTTTTACGGCTTCCATGCATAATTCTGGCGTTTGTTCGATAACATATTCTAATGCCCATCCGTATTCCTTAACCGCTTCCATACATATTTCTGGCGTTTGGTCTTTAACATAACGTAATGCAGCTCCATTCTGTTTCACTGCTTCTAAACATATTTCATAAGTTTGTTTTTGAACATATTCTAATGCACATCCGTATCGCTTAACTGCCTTCGAGCACAATTCAGGTGTTTGTTCTTTAACATACATCAATACAGATCCATTTCGTTTTATTGCTACCAAACATATCTCTGGGGTTTGTTTTTCGACATATTCCAATGTGCATCCATCTTGTTTAACGGCTTCCAAACATAATTCGTAAGTTTGCTCTTTGACAAATCGTAATGCGTCTCCACATTGTTTAACGGCTTCCAAACATAATTCGGGAGTTTGTTCTTTAACATATTGTAATGCATATCAAATCATTTTAACGGCTTCCAAACAAATTTCTGGTGATTTATCAACATATGTAAGTAAAGTTGGATCGTCACTTATAAGTTCGAGTAATTGTGTTTTCGGAATATCTAATCTAATCATATTTAATGATTGGATTCTACTTTTAGATTTACAATAATTTATTTTTCATTTTTTTCATAAAGTATAAAAATATTTTCAGTCACGATTTTTGTATCGCGGAATCTTTTCGATATTGTTCTTTAACAAATTGTAATGCGAATCCATTTTGTTTAACCGCTTCTAAACATAATTCGTATGTCTGTTCTTTAACGTATTCGAGTGCACCTCCATCTTGTTTAACCACTTCCATACATATTTCGTAAGTTTGTTCTTTAACATATTGTAATGCCATTCCATTTTGTTTTACTGCTTCTAAAATTATTTCATAAGTTTGTTCTTTAACATTGCTTAAGGCATATCCATTTTGTTTAACTGCTTCTAAACATATTTCATAAGTTTGTTCTTTAACGAATTGTAATGCAAGTCCATCTTGTTTAACCGCTTCCATACATATTCCGTAAGTTTGTTCTTTAACAAATTGTAATGCCCTTCCGTAATGCTTAACTGCTTCCAAACATATTTCATAAGTTTGCAAAATAACATATTCTAACGCGTATCCATTTTCTCTAACTGCTTCCAAACATATTTCGGGAGTTTGTGAAATAACATACCGCAATGCGTCCCCATAATTCTTGATCGCTTCCGAACATATTTCTGGTGTTTGTTTTTTAACATATTCCAACAAGTATCCATTTTTCTTAACTGCTTCCATACATATTTCATAAGTTTGCGAAATAACATAATATAAACATCCACATTGTTTAACTGCTTCCATACACATTTCTGGAGTTTGTTCTTTAACAAATTGTAATACGTATCCACATTGTTTGACTTCTTCCAAACATATTTCTGGTGATTTATCAATATCAATATATGTAAGTAAAGTTGGATTGTTAATTATAAGGTTATGTAATTGCGTTTTTGGAATATCTAATCTAATCATATTTAATGGTTAGATTCTACTTTTAAATTTGTAATAATTTATTTTTCATTTTTTTCAAAAATTATAAAAATTATTTACACAATTCACTCCTAATACATTATCTATTGTAATATCACCAGTAAAAATTTGTTCTTTCGTTAGCACTTCCACATTTTTATCTTGTTTAACGGCTTCACTACAAATTTCATGCGTTCTCGTTTTAACGAAATACAACATCCATCCATTTCTTTTTACTGCTTCTAAACATATATCATCAGTTTGTGAAATAACATATCTAAATGCTTCATAATTCTGTTTTATTGCTTCCATGCAAATTATTGGTGTTTGGTTTTTAATAAATCTTAACGCTAAACCATTCTGTTTAACTGCTTCCATACAAATTTCAGTACATTGATCTTCAATATATTGTATTGCTAATCCATTTTGTTTGATGGCTTCCATACAAATTTCTCGATAACCTTCATTATCGTTTGAAACATATTTATTTATATACTCTAATGTTAATCCATTTTGTTTTACCGCTTCCATACATACGTTGTATGTTGGATTTTTGATATGTTTAATAGTAAATCCATTTTGTTTTACGGCATTGATACACAATTCTGGTGTTTGATATTCATCACTAACATATTTAATTGCATATCCATTCTGTTTCACTGCTTCTAAACATATATCGTACGTTTTATTTTTAACCATACTCAATGCGAGTCCATTATTCTTAACAGCGGTATAACATATTTTCGGTGTTTGTTCGATAACATAATCCAAGATAAATCCGAAATTTTTCACTGCTCTCAAACATAATTCTTCCGTTTGCTCTTTAATATATACGATTGCGCATGGATTGAATTTAACAATTTCCAAATACAACTCTTGATTTGGTTTGATATATTCTATTACATTCACATAATACGTTATTAGATGTGTTAATTGATTTTTCGATATACTTAAGTGTATCATTGATTTGTTGATAATAATATACAAAATTATGTCTTTTTCGCGAGTTCATTTTTCATTTTTTATATTTTTCAACGATCCGATTTTCGCCAATCACATGTATTCAACATGTTTCCTCAACGCCACCAAGTAAATTTCTGGAGTTAAATTTCTAACATATTCCAATGCGCGTTCACAATTCTCAACCGCGACAATGCAAATTTCTTGTGTTTGTTCTTCGCCAATAAAATCTAATACTTCCCAATTTCGCTTAACTGCTTCTAAACATAATTCAGGTGTTTGTTCTTCAACATATTCTAATGCGTGTCCATAATTCTTAACTGCTTCCAAACACAATTCGTAAGTTTGTTCTTTAACATATTCTAATGCACCTCCATAATTCTTAACTGCTTCTAAACACAATTCATAAGTTTGTTCTTTAACGTATCGTAATGCTATTCCATCGTTCTTAACTGCTTCCAAACACAATTCATAATTTTGTTCTTTAACAAATTGTAACGCTAATCCATTACTTTTAACTGCTTCCAAACATAATTCGTATGTCGGTTCTTTAACGTATTCGAGTGCACCTCCGTTACTTTTAACTGCTTCCAAACATAATTCATAAGTTTGTTCTTCAACATATTCAAGTGCATATCCGTTACTTTTAACTGCTTCCAAACACAATTCATAAGTTTGTTCTTCGACATATTCGAGTGAATATCCTTGATTTTTAACTGCTTCTAAACACAATTCGTAAGTTTGTTCTTTAACATAGTTTAATGCCATTCCATCACTTTTAACTGCTTCTAAACACAATTCGTAAGTTCGTTCTTCGACATATTTTAATGCCACTCCATTTCGCTTAACTGCTTTCAAACACAATTCGTAAGTTCGTTCTTCGACATATTTTAATGCATTTCCATTTTGTTTAACTGCTTCCGAACATAATTCATACGTTTGTTCTTTAACGAATTGTAACGCTAATCCATTACTTTTAACTGCTTCCAAACATAATTCGTACGTTTGTTCTTTAACGAATTGTAATGCTAATCCATTACTTTTAACTGCTTCCAAACACAATTCATTTGTTTGTTCTTTGACATATTCTAATCCAACTGAAAATAGGTGTTTAACTGCGATCATACATATTTCTGGCGTTTGTTCTTTGACATATTCTAATGCTCTTCCAAATTGTTTAACTGCTTCTAAACACATTTCAGGAGTTTGTGAAATAACATATTTTAACGCCAGTCCATTTCGCTTAACTGCTTTCGAACATATTTCAAATGTTTGTTTTTCCACAAATTGTAACGCAATTCCATCTCGCTTTACAGCCTCCAAACATATTTCAGGCGTTTGTTTTTCCACAAATTGTAACGCAATCATTTGCGTTTTAGGAATTGCCATTCTAACCATATTAAACAAATGTAATTAAAGTTTAA
>Ga0172381_10002046_pt1 | contig 22916 bp, 20 predicted proteins | sample Leawel6488metaG_FD_119754 | JGI IMG/M metagenome (GOLD analysis project Ga0172381, IMG submission 119754) | Leachate microbial communities from a municipal landfill in Southern Ontario, Canada - Leachate well 64-88 metaG | ecosystem: Engineered > Solid waste > Landfill > Unclassified | place...
AATCACATCTTTGGACCGAATAATTATCTTTCCAACTCGTTGATTTAATACTGCTGGTAAATTTTCCTTACCTATTTTTCCAACCCTTCCGACATTACCAGTTAATGAAATTAAAATATCGCCATCACTCAAAGTAAACCTTTCGAGAGACTTATTTGACTTAATAAACTTTTGGTTATCATTAGAGATATAACCGTTTTGTACATTTGTTATTCTTATAACGCGAAAGCCGCTATCAGAATACTCTAAGCTATTAAAAGCATAACCACTCAATATTTTGGCAATATTTCCAATTTTAACTATTTTCATAATTACAAATTCTTTAAATCATTAAGACTTGTAATAATTTCTTGTTCTAGTTTTTCAATCTTTTCTAAAATTATTTCTGGTTTTTCATAAACTACTTCCTCATAATCTGTCACTTTGTAACGCCCGATACTTAGATTGGAATCAGCTTCTTCAATGTCTTTCTTTTCAATATAGAAAAATTTACTATTTAATTTATTTTCTACTTGGCTCTTTCTTGTTTTCCATTTTTCTACAATATCAGGCAAGTCGCCTCCTCCATTAATTTTGCTTCGCTTGTCGTCTAGTGTATATCCATCTGATTGCATATCATAAAACCAAACTTTTTCTGTTTCTCCACCTTTTACAAATATCAATATCGCTGTGCTTACTCCCGCATAGGGCTTAAATACCCCACTAGGCATAGAAATAATACCTTGCAATTCACAATCGTTAAGAAGCATTTTGCGAGCCTGTTTGTGAGCATTACTAGATCCAAAAAGTACACCATCGGGGACAATTACACCTGCTCGTCCTCCAATTTTAAGAGATTTGATAATTCTATCCACAAACAAAAGTTCTGTTTTTGTAGTGTTTAAGGAAAGTGATTCGTTAATGTCCCCCTTATCGATACTGCCTTTAAACGGAGGATTTGCTATTATGCAATCATAGAAATTATCTTCGTCATATTTTTTGGAAAGTGTATCTTTTTGTTCAATGTTTGGACTAGATATTCCATGCATCATTAAATTCATTAATCCAATTCGCACCATACTCTCATCCATATCATAGCCATAAAATGTTTTTTCTTTTAAGTGTGTCCATTGTTTTTCATTTGTTAGCTTGTCTCCCAAAAGCCCACGAGTAAGTCCGTTTTCGTCTGTCTTTTGATTTTCTTTACTAGTGTGTGCAGTAATAATATGCTGATAAGCACCCAACAAAAATCCGCCTGTTCCACAAGCAGGATCACAAATAGTGTCGCCCAATTTCGGATTTACTAATTCACAGATAAGCTGAATAATATGTCTTGGTGTGCGAAATTGACCAAGCTTGCCAGCATTTTTTAATTCTGAAAGAAGATATTCATATACATCCCCCTGAGTGTCTTGAAAGCTTTGTCCTGTTGATTCTTGTCTTGATATTTCTTCAAATATTTCATCAATAATATTTACTGCCTCTACTAAAAGCGATGGCTTGGAAATAATAAAAACGGCATTACTCATATGTCTTGCGAAAGGACTATCTTCTTTGCTGATAGTTTTCAAAAATGGAAAAACTTTTGTCTGAATATGTATTAGCATTTCCCCGCCTTCCATTTGCCTAAAATGACTCCAGCGAAGATTTTCTTTATCATTCCCAAAAAGTGTTTTATAGGCTTCGCCTGTAAATTCTGAGTCTTGTTTCTTTTTAATATCCATCTCGTCTAATCTTTTCATAAAAAGCAAATAAGAAATCTGCTCAATAGCAGTAAGAGGGTTAGATATTCCTCCACTCCAAAATTTATCCCAAAGACGACTAATTAATGATTTAAGTGTTGAATTAAGCATTTTGTAAAATTTTATCAGCAAGTTCTAATACTTCGGCTTGCATTTGTGAATTAAATACTCCCAAGAAACCACGAGCATGCAATTTTGTAAATGGCTCACTTACAAGATCTTTTTTGTTAAGCTCGCCATTATTGATAATAAAATCACGAAGAACCATTAAAAATTGGATTTGATTAGGAGCGAGCTTGTTGTGTTCGGCAATAAATTCTGCAAAAGCCTCTGATACCTTTTCAGGAAAAGTCATTAATCCGCCAATACCCATGATATATTTGATTAAGTCTAAAAATTTTACTTTTCGTACTTCATAAGCTTTTTGTAGATTTTCCTCTGTTGGATATGGCTCGTATTCTGATAAGACATCCGCCAATTCTTCGACTTCTTCTTGGTCTATCCTTTCACCTTTTTTAATTTTTTGTAATATTTCGTTTTCTTGTTCTAGCTTTCTTACAAGTGTTTCTACTTTTTCACGATATTTTTGAATAGTTATTCTTTCGTGTGCTGATCCAAACTTGATATATCCTTTTTCGCTAGTAACATCTCGCAAGTCCAAAGAATCTTGATCAGGCTTTATTCCCTCTTCGCGATACTTCATAAGTGGTGCTATTTTTTGAACTAAAACTTCTAAACTATCCTCGCCTGATTTTTCTAGGTAACTATTATACAAAACATCTTCAATAAGATCCTTTTCTTTTGCAACTACATTTACCGATAGCGGGAGATCAGAAACCATTTCAATAATTACTTCTTCTAATGTTTTTATTTTCTTATCTTGGCCAGTTTGTTTATCAAGTTTTGCAATTGAATAATACAAAACTTTTATCTCAAAGCTCATTGCCTTAAAATCTTCGCCCGTCCTAGTACGCATAAGTGGCGCAATATCTTTTTCAAGGAAAAGTTTTTTGTCTATATTTAATTTTTGCCAAAAAGTTTTATCAATTTTATCAATCTTGCTTTTTGCATCTAAAACAACTACATTATTTTGCGGAAGTTTGGCTATATCTTCTTGAAGTTTTTGAATCGTTGTTTTTATAATCTTATCATTATTTATGTCTTCGGCTAGATTTAATTTTTCTAATTTTACTTCAAAAAGACGAACAGGAATTGGTTTTGATGGTTTGTCTATTTTTCCAGTTGGATTCATCTGAAAATATTCAAAATTCTCCCAACAATCAATGATAAGAAATTTATCTTTTACCTTGCACCACGGTTTCAATTTTTTAGATTCCAATAATCTTGTTCCCCTACCAATCATCTGCCAAAATTTGGTATAAGAAAAAACTGGTTTTGCAAAGACTAAATTTGATAATTCTCGCACATCAATACCCGTATCAAGCATATCGACACTGATAGCAATACGAGGAAAATCTTTATTGATGAATTGATCGAGCAATCCTCCTTTCCCATAAACACGAGAATCTTCAGAAACAATTACTTTAGCAATATTACCCTTGTGTTCTGGATAAAGATCATCAAAAACTTCCTGTAATCTTCGGGCATGTTTCATGGTCATTGCAAAGAAAATTGTTTTTGCTGGTAATGTTCCGCTTTCATCCTTAATACATTCCTCCATAAATTCTTGTACAATAAGAGCATTGGTTCCTTTATTGGTAACCTTTTTTTCTATTTCACTACCCTCGTAATTTATTTCTGCTGGCTCTTTACCATCAGCAAGTAATTTCTGCTGTTCGGCAATGGTAATATTGTCTTTTCTTATACCTTCTTTTTGAAACTTGGTGCGAATTTTAAAAACTTCAAAATCGCAAAGATAAGGAGGCTTGTTGTTTATTGCTTCTTCGTAAGAATAGGCATAAGTAGGAACTCCATCATTACATTCAAAAAGACCAAAAGTATTATGTTCAACTGCATCTTTTGGAGTAGCAGTTAAGCCTAATTGAATAGTATCAAAATAATCAAAAATATTCTTATAGATATTATAAATTGATCTGTGACTTTCGTCGGCCACAATCATATCAAAAAAATGAGGACTCAAAAGACACTCTTTGCCTTCAATAATATTAAGCATTGTTGGATAAGTAGCGCAATAAATTCTTCTATCGGTTACGATATCGTGTTCTCCAAATTTTGGCCATACAGGAGCATTGGGCAGGAACTCTTTAAAATTATCTAAGGCTTGATTTCTAAGCGCAATTCTATCTACTAAAAATAAAACTTTTTGCACCTTATTAGCTCGCATAAGTGAATCTATCATTGCCACACAAGTCCTCGTTTTTCCTGTTCCCGTCGCCATTACAAGCAAAGATTTTCTTTTCCCTTTACCTAAATTTTCAAAAACTGAACGAATTGCCTCAATCTGATATGGGCGACCAGAAATATCTCGATTGATTAATTCTTGGGAAAGTGGTTTTTCGTTTTTTCGTAAAAACAACATTCTTTCTAAGTCTTTTTTAGTTGGAAATCCATAAACCTTTCGAGGAGGATATTTTTCGGTGTCCCAAAAATAAATATCGTGCCCATTGGTATAGAAAACAAAAGGCATATCTTTGCCAGAATTTTCTTGAATCTTTTGAGCATATTGAAGAGCTTGTTCCTGTCCAGCCCTAGCATCTTTTGAAGTTTTCTTGGCTTCAACCACCGCCAAAGGATAACCATCGTCACCCAATAAAGCGTAATCGGCAAATTGATGTCCCTGGTATTCATGCTCTGGCTCTTTAATTCCTTCTGGCAAGCCAACCCAAATATCAAGCTCAGAGGTGACTTGTGATAGGTTTTTTACATCCCAGCCAGCACTGGCCAATCTTTTGTCAATAATTTCTTGTCGAGTAGTTGATTCGTTTATTTTTGGCATGCTTATTATTAATTACTCAGTTAAAATTTAATAGAAAAAACACCTCGAAAAAGGCGTTCAATTGTAGTTAATTTATACAAATCTCACTATATTCAATTGACTCTCTTTCGGAATTCACTGATTATAATATAAACTTTTTATTGGATTTTGTAAATAAAAGCATAGGTGAATACTCTTTAAGTGGCCATAAGAACATCGCGAAACTAATATACCCCCCCTAAAATTGATTATTGTAAATATGAAAATAAAGCTTCAAGAGTATAGAAATTTTCTTATCTGGAAAAAATACTTAGGAGATTGATTTATCTATATAAGAAGTAAGGAAAATCGAGATCGATATCCAAGTCGCTAATGTTAAAATTAAGAGCAAGGGAAGAACTAATAAATAAGGAATGGACTTTAAGCGAATAAATAATGCCTTCCAATAAATAACCAACTAAACGGTTTAACCTTATCATTTACTATATTTTTTTATTTTTTTCTTAATAAAATTTATGAGCTTATTATCAGAAAGACTTGTTTTAATTTTACTAGAATTTAATAATTTCTGAGCCATTGTTGCATAAGATAAAAAGCTTTGTCTTTTTTTATGAATGAATTTTTTATATATTTTTCTTTTAGCAATCTGTCTTTTTTTCTTCTTTGCGATAGCAACTTCTTTTTTTACTTTCCAAGATATTTTGCGATAGAATTTAGATATAGTTTTGCCCCTAAGATCCTCTTCTTTTCCATCGGTCCTCACTCCAAGATATTGAAGAGATTCTTTTTTTCCAAGCTCATTCCTACATTCCATTTCTCCTTTTTTATTTACTGAAAACAATCTTATTTCTGTTTTTTCATCTTGTATTTCTAAATCTACTTTTTTTATTTCCTCCTCGACAAATACTTTTACTTCTAGATAATTATCAATATTGCAAATGATAATTATATCATCACTATACCGCCTATATATACCATTAAATTCTTTGACATATTTTGAAATTGCTAAGTCAAAATTTATCATATAGATATTCGAAAGAACAGAACTAATAGCAATTCCTTGCGGAACCCCTTTGCCGGTTATATTCCTCTTAAGAATTTTACTATTCCTAATCTTTTTTTCAAAATCCTCTTTAGTACATATTTTATTGATATTTCTTATGTTGTTTTTATTTATTCCAAGAATATTAAACAACTCTCTTCTTGCTACATAGCTAAATTTTGTGGCTGCCCTATAAACAGCAAAATGATCTTCTGGTAAGTTATTATTAATTAATAAATTATTTTCGCTTAAAAGGCTTCTCCAAGATTTTTTAATTATTTTATGATCAAGGCTATCAAAAAATTTAACAACATCAAAACATAAAACCGCACATTCTTTTCTTATTTTAATAAAATCAAAAACTTCCTTAGCGAAATGAACATTGTTTTTTCTTAAATTACTTCTATATGCTATTGCATTATCATCAATACAAATATCTTTTATTTTTAACTCGTAAAGATAATTCAAAATAAATGAATACCAAGAAAATATAAATGCATCCTTATGCGATGCATAGCACAGTGGCCTTTTTTTGGGCTTAATGACCTTGACCCCATTTTCCTCTTTCCTTCTTCTGTCAATTTTTTCTTCTTTAATGAACGGATAGAAAAAACGCCTAGTAACATAACTAGGGTTTGATATTTCTCTTACTATTTTCTTACCAACTCTTTTTATGGGAGCATCAAAATGCAAGTATCTCCTTTTATTAAGAACCTCTATCTTTCTCTTCTCTTGCCTACTCCATGCTAATAAAAATTTTTTTATTTCTTCATTTTCCATATTCACTTCTTAAATGCCCTAGACCCTTGGAGCCTTAAATGGGCATTAAGAAATTACAGGGGACTAAATGACCTTGCTCTTCTGTAATTATTAAAGTAATTTGCTTCTCGCGAAGCAACCAAGGAGAGTAAACTGTGTTACTATGAGATTATCAACAATTATATATCAATCATTCAGATTACTAATTGCTCTAAATGTTTCTTTAGATGCTTTAGCTATTCTGACCAGCCTAATGACTGGGATATTGACTTTATCGTTAAACCTATGGCTCTATAAACTTATTTCTTTATAGACAAGTCTATTCTATTCTTGAAAAATTAATATGTCAATATTTTAATGATGCACCTTTCCTTTTGGATCTATATGCGTAATATGGAAAAATTGACTTTCTTGATAACCAAAAACTCTAAAAAGACCATCTTCTTCTATTCTAAAATGAAAATAGTAATACTCTCCACCTACCTGTTGTAACGAAGAATCTTGCTCATTAATCATTTTAAAGCTCTCTGAGTTTGAAAACTCTGAAGTCAGTCCTTTTTTTCTATCTAGTCCAGCAAATTGCTTCCATGTCATTTTTTCTATATGCTTTAGTCTACTTATAAACTTCTCTGCATCTGACTTACTGTCTAGCTTCCAGAATGAATAATTTTTATCTAGAGAACAATCTAAAATACAAAAAACTACCTTAGATTCAGCATGCTTTAAATCAATTTTAGTAGAAATATCCATAGCTACTCAAACTATTTATTTAACAATGGACTATAATAACCTTTTATTGATTTATGAGATATAGTTTTATCACTTGAAACTATTGACTCTCTCCATGGAAGATGAGAATGAACAATGTCCACTAATTTACTTGCAGAATATCCACCAAATAAAACCCAAACTTGTTTAATTATTTCCTTATCTTCTTCTGCAATATCTGATTGATCATTCTCTTGAATTATTGGATTACTAGCGTTACCTTTGTAAATATTATACACTTCTCGAACAACGGGACCATAACTCCATGCTTCAATTTTTTCACAAAAAAGAGGTCTTCCAACTTTTGCAAGATAATAAGCCTGAGTAAGATATAGCACTTTTTGCAATTTAAGATTAGTAACACCTTCTCTTGATTCTTCTTGATCTTTCTGCGAGGCAAGAAAAATTATATACTTCGCGACATTTTCTGCTTTATATTTTATAGCCATAAAATTATTTTTATAAGTATTATTAAACAAAACAAAAAGACCAATATGAGTCTTTGCGCTTTGTCTTAATTTACCATAGGTAAAAATATTAAATTAATTTTATAAACTCCTATCAACCACCGACCTGTATCGGTCTCTCGATAAAGTTTTAATTGGCTCCGGCGGTAGGATTCGAACCTACAACCTAATGCTTACATTTTATCCTAAAATTTCTTAAAGGGATGGACTATATCATCACCCTTCGCATAAAATGCGTTAGGGGCGAGGCGCTTCCCACTTATTTCTAAGCAGTACTCCTAAAAAGGATAGTCTCTGAACCTTCCCAATTTCTCGGGCTTGGCTGCGGATTGTCATGGGTCAAAAACCGTTAGATTTCCCGCAATTCACCTCGTGTTTCAATCTTAATTTCTCAAGAAAGCTGCAAGTATTTTACAGGCATCCGCGCTACCATTGCGCCACGCCGGAACGAAATTAATCGTGTATTCAAATTCAAATACATCAATAATATACACTAGAATCAACCATTCCGTCAACCCACCCAATTATTCTTCTATGCAGGTCTGCATTACAAACTTTTATCCTAAAAATACCCATTAAATGCTTTTTATTTCTCAACCTATCTGGATTATTTTTTGCAATATAACTTTTAGTAAATTGATTCAAAGGAATTCCAGTCAGGCTTGACCAATAAGATAAAGCCTTCTTTTCATCCAAATTATCATGAATATAAATACTTCCCCTAAATTTTTCAGCTGGAACGTCGCAAAACTCTTTAAACCAATCTATCATGAATTTAATAAATTTTGGATCAGCATTAACAAAAGAAATATCTCTATCGGTTTTTCCCCCTTCGCCAGCATAAATAGCAACCCCTGCAATAAATCTGTCACGTTTTGACATCATCCCAACCTCTTTTTTTGCACTTTCTTTAATAATTTTTGTTTTTTCTTCTCGTGCCTTAATTTTATTTTGAGCAGCAATAATGCTTCCTTTTAAATTTCCTGTTCTCTTATTTAAATAAAGCTCTTTTAATTGCTTATTCGTTAATTCAATGTCTCTAACCCAAATACTCACAGAAGAAAGAGAAACATTTAATATGTTTTTAATCTCTTTAATAGAGTGCCCTTGAGATCTTAATTCTTTAGCTTTGATTTTTAAATCTAATTTTCCTTTCATTATATTAATTATCTCAATTCAAACTGAGAACGTCAAGTTACACCAATACCACACTCTCGCTTTATACTAGCTCAAATTAAGATAAAAAGCCTGCTAATGAAGCAGGCTTTTATTATTTCTCAACAAAACTTTAGACTTTATACACTACCCTATTTTAATACTTCTCTCCCATATTCTCTATTCGCTTTGTAATACATTGTTGCCCCTTGTCGTGTTTCCAATTAGCGGAATAATAGCTAGTATCATTTTTGTTATCAAGATTTGAAGAATTGAAATTAGCACACAATTCATATCTCTTATCATCCAAAACATTATATCCATAATATTTACTGGTTGCTTCTTCATTGAACTCATTAGAATCAATATAACTGTAATCCTGACTCTTTAACTCATCCAAATTTTTTGGAAGAGCTTTGTTGTCATTGTAATATTGCTCTAGTCCTCTTTTTATAGTTTCAAAATTGCCCAAAATTTTCTGATCAAGCTTTCTTGCCCTAGCCTCGGCAGGAGATTCTATGATAAAGAATGATGAAACTAAAGCGGCAAGAATAAGAACAACGCAAACAACAAAATAAATCATATTAAATTTATCATTTATTGCCTTGCTCTTAATGTCATAAAAATAAAAACTAAAAATTAGTGCTGAAATGCCAAGTACTGTTAATGTTTTTAATACAAAGTTTAAAGTTGTTTCACCATCTAAAAAATTATTCAACAATCCAATCAACGATCCGACCATTACGACAGTAGAAACAAAAATAATAAAATATGTTAGCCACCTTCTAACCGATGAATTAATACCAAACTCACCTTTTTTTATTCCACTATAAATACGAGATTTGATGAAATAAAAAATAGGAAAAGAAATAATTACACCAGAAATGGCAAATTTCAATCCAGAGTTTTCTCCATAATAGTTATTAGCTATTAAAGGAACAAACTTATTTATCAGTTCAAAAATTATCGTACCAAGTGAAATTGACCCAATAACTAGTGTTACCAATGCCAAACAATAATAAAATGCGAACTTAGGAGAGCTTTGATTTTCCATATTAATAAAATTAATTAGTTAATAATTAATAACCTTAGATATATTTTAGCAGATTCTCGTCGCCTTGTCCTCTGTATAATTAGCATTTCTTTTGATATAATATTTTATATGGACACAAAGCCAATCAAAGCTTTTACCTTGATTGAACTATTGGTAGTAATCACTATTATTGGTATTTTGGCTGGCCTAATTATCGTTTATGTTTCGGGCGCAACCGATAAAGCAACTATTGCCAAACTACAGACTTATTCCAATTCTCTGCGAGATTCACTTGGATCAGGGCTTGTTTCGGAATGGCAAATGAACGAAGGAACAGGACAAACAGTAGCCGATACTTGGAGCGGAAACACTGGAACACTCGGCAGTACTGCAGGAGTAGACACCAATGACCCGACTTGGATAACCTCTGGTTGTATTTCTAATAGTTGCCTATCTTTTGACGGAAACGATTATATTAATGTTGGAAATGTAAATCTGAATCTAACAAATCAAATGTCAGCCGGATTCTGGGTAAAATTTACTGGATTGGACTATGCCACTAATACTGGAAACATAAACACGTTTTTCGCCAAAGGAAATCCCGACAACTCTAATCCATCTACCGGATTCTGGGTTTCATACGATAATAGAAATAATAGTACTAGTTTTACTTATTCCTGCTTCGGAAACTCTACGGGCGGAGCTAGCGGTGGAGGAAACAACTTTGCCAACTGTCCTTATACTTTTGCCAATAACACTTGGTATTATATTTCATTTATTATAGAATCATCAAACACAGCTAAAATCTTTATAAACGGCAATAAGATTGGTGTAAATAAAACCTTCAATAATCTTTCACTTTCAAATACCACTGATAATCTCTATATTGGTTCAAAAGTAAATTTTTGGTATCTCAAAGGAGTAATGGACGAGGTAAGAATATACAATACTGCTATCTCAACTGCCGAAATCAAACAACAATACTATGCTGGATTAAAATCTCTGCTAGCTAAAAATCAAATCACTGAAGAAGAATATCAACAAAAAATTTCTGAAAAATAATGCAAAACAAAACCGCCTTTCGGCGGTTTTTTTGTTTCTAATATCCTTCTAGTTTTTTTAAGTTTTTGTGTTGGCGAATCTTCTCAATCGCCTTTGCTTCAATCTGCCTTATTCTTTCCCTAGTAACTTTGAATTCCTGCCCAACTTCTTCTAGGGTATGAGTAACACCATCTTCAAGACCAAAACGCATTGATAATATTTTTTGCTCTCTCTCGGTCAAATCCCTAAATATTTCATCCATATGCTCTCTCAAAAGCTTTCTTCCTGCTTGAGATGCTGGAGACTCTATCTTGTCATCTTTGATAAATTCTCCAAGAACACTATCCTTTTCGTCTTCACCAACTGGAGTTTCAAGGGACACTGCCTTTTGAGAAATCTTTTCCAAGTGTCTTACCTTTTCTACTTCAATACCCATTTCGGCAGCGACTTCTTCGGCGAGTGGCTCTCTATCCAAGTCCTGCAACAAGCGTCTTTTAGCTTGAGTATATTTGGTCAGCGTCTCAATCATATGGACTGGAATTCTGATAGTTCTTGCTTGGTCGGCCAAGGCTCTAGTAATAGTTTGCCTAATCCACCATGTTGCATAAGTAGAAAACTTATACCCCTTTCTCCAATCAAATTTTTCAACTGCTCTGAATAGACCAAGATTACCTTCTTGAATCAAATCAAGCAAAGTAAGATTTGGCGATCTTCCAATATATTTTTTAGCAATAGAAACAACCAAACGAAGATTTGCTTCAGCCAATTTTCTTTTTGCATCTTGATCTCCTACCTCAATTCGCTTGGCCAGTTCTTTTTCTTCTCTAGCAGTAATCGCTGGTATTTTTCCAATCTCACGCAAATATGACTGGACAGAATCAATCTTCCCAGTGGAAGCTCTTTTTCTACCCTTTCTTTTTGGTTCTACGTCGGCGTCCAAATAACCTTTTGATTCACGAAGATCAATACTCATCTGATCTAATTTGCCCAAAAGATCTTCAAACTCGCCAATGTTCTCTTCTATATTTGGGAAATAAGAAAGAATTTCAGAAAAAGTAATAAATCCTCTAAGCTTTCCCTTTTTTAAAAGAAATTCTAATTTTTCGTTATCAATAACAGAAACCGAAGGCTTTTCTCTCCTTTGTTTTCTTTGTTTGTCCAAAAGTGCTTTCTTCTCTTTCATTTTTGCTTTTTCTGTTTTTACTTTTTCTGTTTTTACAGGAGTAATTTTTTTAATCTCCTTTTTTTCTTTTTTCTTTTCTATTTTTTTCTCAACCTTTTTCACAACTTTTACAGGCTTAACTACTTTCTTTTGCTTAGAAACTTTTTCTACTTTTTTTGCTTTTTTGATAACAGGCTTTACCTGCTTTATAGATTTCTTTTGAATTTTTGATGCCACCTTTTTAGCCGCTGGTTTTTTTACAGCGACAATGGTCCTCTTCTTTTTTAAAGAAGGTTTTGTTTTAGTTTTCGGCTTCAGAACTTTCTTGGTTGGCTTCTTCATTTTTGTTATAGCTTAATTTATTAAACTCTTCCAAAAGAATACTTGTTTTTTCAAAATCGCCTTTTTTCTCTGACTCTTTTATTTCTATACTTAGCTTGTTCCTGCTTAATTTCTTATTCAAAAGTTCTCGCTCTACTAAGCAGTGTTCCAACTCTCCCTCTAATTCCTCATCGCTATCTTTTCGCGTTTCCGACTTCATTAGGAGATAATTAATATAGTTTAAAGATTCAGCATCATCTTTTTCAAAAGACTGAATAATCTCTTCTGTCGTTATATCTTTTTTTTGCTTTATTTTCAATAAGAGATGTCTAATTGGGCTTAAAAATGAGTCTAACAAATCATCGGCTATTAAGTCAATCTTTTCTGGGTTTAGCAAAATCAAAATTGCTATTTCTTCATCTACTAACTCTTTCCTACTCTTTCTTTTTATCTTTGCTTCATGCTTCTCAAAATAACCCTGATTAGAATCTCCAGAAGCAATGCCAGAATTGTCCACCCTTACACTTTTTAATTCTTCCCTTATATCAGTTTCGTCTATTTTTAATGATTGGGATAATTGCGATATCCAATAAGCCTGATCAATATTGCTACGCATCTCTTTTATAATCGGCAAAAATTCTGCAGCTGCCTTTTTTTTATCTTCCAGCTTTTCCAAATTTTTATCCTTTAAGGCAGTTTCAAAATAAAACTGATTTATCGGCTTACTTTGAGACACGAGCTCTTTCCATTTTTCTGCCCCTTCGTGAAGAACAATATCAGCCGGGTCTTTTTCACCAAACATTGGAATAACTTTAATATCAAAATCAAGACTCTGAGCAAGCCTAATACCACGCTTTGTAGCATTGCTACCAGCTGCATCCATATCAAAAGATAAAACTAATTTTTGAGTATAGCGTTTCAAAATATTTAGATGGAATTCGGTTAAAGCCGTTCCAGAAACAGCAATACAATTTTTAACTCCTGCCTGATGTGAAGCAATACAATCCATATTACCTTCAACTAAAACACAAAGATCATTTTCCTTTATTGCCGCCTTGGCTTTATCCAAACCAAAAAGAATTCTGCTTTTATCGTACAGCACTGTATTTGGAGTATTAAGATATTTTGCCATTTCATTTCCATTGTCTCCAAATACCCTACCAGTAAATCCAGCAACATTTCCACTCATATCACAGATTGGAAACATAATTCTGCTACGAAACCTATCAAAAAATTTATTTCCCTCTTTTTCTATTGATACTCCTGCTGCAACCAAGTCGCTGCGATTATAACCTTTTCCAATTAAAAAATCAGAGAGATTGCTCCAATTACTCGGAGCATATCCCAGTCTCCATTCATGGATAGTTTCTTTAGTCAATCCACGATCAAATAAATATTTTTCAGCCAATTTGCCAGTTGGACTTTTTTCTAAAAAGTATTCAAAAAATTTGGCTGACAATTCACAAATAGTTGCACATTTTTCTTTTTCGGTTTTCTCTTTTTGTGCCTGTCTAGAATCTATCTGTCTCAACTCTACTCCTGCCCTCTGAGCTAATATTTTTAATGCTTCGGGAAACTCTACCCCCTCTATCTTCATTACAAATTGAAAAATGTCACCCCCCTCATTGCAACCTCCAAAACAATGCCATAACTGACGACTAGGAGAAACAAAAAAAGAAGGTGTTTTTTCTTTATGAAAAGGACAACAAGCTCGGTAATTTATTCCAGCCTTTTCAAGCTTAATATAGCTAGATAAAACATCCACTATATTAAGACGTGATTTTATTTCTTCAACTTCTGATTTCATACCTTTCCCTATAAATTTATTTACCGAAGCACCTCACTCTTTTCCCTTATTTTTGCTTTGCAAAAATTACTCATTCGCCCATTCTCCCAAAGTCACAACCTTTATCGTTTGTACGGTTCCACTCAAAACTTTCAATGAAACTTTATCTCCTGGTTTGTACTTACTAATAATCTTTGACAATGAATTAGTTGTACTGATCTGCTGTGCATCTGCCTCAAGAATAATATCCCCTTCTTTAAGCCCCGCTTTTTCGGCTGGAGAATCTTTGGTAACAGCAACCTCACCCTTACTTCCTTTTAATATCAAAGCTCCATAATTTACCGAAACCTTTTTTAACTTTGCTACTTTCTCATCTAATAGCACATATCTTATACCCAAGAAAGGGTATGAAATCTTTCCAGCACTTTTTGTTTGTTCAACATCCCTCTTTGCTTTATCTATTGATATCGCAAAACCAAGTCCTTGTCCAACCGAAGAAACAGCAGTATTTATTCCGACCACTTCGCCTTTCAAGTTCAATAAAGGACCGCCAGAATTTCCTTGATTAATAGCAGCATCAGTTTGGATAATATCTTCTAGTGTTTCACTAGTTCCACCGCTAGAAGCAGTGATTGTTCTTCCAAGCCCCGAGATTACTCCTACTGAGACAGTGTTCTGAAATTCGCCCAAAGCATTTCCAATGGCAATCGCAGTCTGCCCGATACGGATAGAAGAAGCATCTCCCAATTTTAAAGGTTTGAACTTATCAGTGCTATCAACTTTTAAGACAGCCAAGTCTTGAACAGGATCACGAGATAATATTTTTGCTTTATACTCCTTTCCGCTATTTGTAATAACGGTATATTCGGCAGTCAAATCATAGGCAACGTGCTTATTAGTCAAAATCATTCCGTCTGCTGTTACAAAAAATCCTGTTCCTTGTCCAACCTCTTGTTTTTCAGTTCCATTTTGTTCATATTGCGGAGTTTGTAAGTCAAAAATCCCAAAAGGATCATAGGTGTCTGAGCTGTCTCCTTGTACTTTTTTATAAACAGGAACTTCTTTACTAATCACAACACTAACTACTGAATCCGAAGCATCTTTTACGGCATTAATAACAGCTTCCTCTTGGGTTGTCTGTGGAGTATAGGTTCCAGTTGTAACCGCAGGAAGATTTGACTTGCCGCCCAAATTTGGATAAGCCTGAACAGCAAACACTCCCAAAAAAATTCCGACAAAAAGAATAGCTGAGAATGCTAAAACACTATTATAAGAATGTTTTGAAATGGATTCTCTCTCAAAACCAAATGTTTCTGTTTTTTTTGTACCAGCTTCTGGTAATTGATAAATAGGCATAGTATTTTATTTATATTAAGTTATTATTCTAATGATTTTTGCAAATTAAACTTCTTTAAATCATATAAAATGCAAACAAAAACAACAATTATTTAATAATCAATAAATAATACGTAACATTTTATTAAAAAGTTTCACTAAGATTATTTTTTATCTTTGTAATGGTCAAAATCATATTTGAACATATCTTCTTTTGGAGGCCCAACGAAGAACATATACAAACCGCAAAATAAATATTTTAAAGCAGTTCGTATATATCCATCACGATCAAATCTGCGAGTCGGCATTAATATATAAGAAGATTTTATAATGCCGAATGTCCCCTTTTTTGCTGCTTGTTGGATAAGCCAATGATCTTCGGCAAGAGGAATAGTTTCATCAAACCCATTCAATTCAATAAAAATATTTTTATCTATTACAATCCCCATTGCCCCCATTGGAAATATTTTTTGCAAAATTATTTGAGGTCTATTATATAAAAGATCAATAATAAATTTATTCAACAAAACTTTATTTTTTATCGGATAAAGATTAAAAGAGGCTACATTTAATTTTCTATCTTTGTATTCAGAAATAGCATAATCCAAAAATTTTTTGCTAAGCCTCAGATCCGCATCAAGAAAAAACAACACCTCTCCTTTTGCAATTCTTGCTCCATTGTTTCTCCCCTTTGCCGGCTTCCCCCCTTCAGTGATTATACAACCATACTTTTTAGCAATTGCAACCGTACTATCCTTAGAGTTACTATCAGCTACGATTATTTCATAATCAGAAAAAAAACAATCTTTTAATTGAAATAGCAACCGATCAAGATTTTTTTCCTCATTCAAAGTTGGAATAATAATACTTAAATACATAGTTTATTCAGCTATTAATTTTTTTGCTTCTTCCCATATCTCTGGACGATCATGATTCTTTTTTAGCCAATACCACCATTCTCCACCCCAAAGATAAAATGTATCAAAACCAGTATTTTTTGCAAATGTTACCGTATCTTTAAATTTTTGCAAACTCATTGTTTGATCCTGCTCTTCCAGTGAAGCATTAATAATAGAGTTTGGACACCAAGCCTCTGCTTGCAACTCTGTTCCAATAACCTTTTTATTGAAAAAAAGTTTTACTAATTCTGCCCTTCTTTGATAATAAACAGGCGGGAAAAAATAATCAAAATAAAATTTCAGATTTTCCTGCCAAACCCTCCTATAGGTAGTTATTCCGACAACATCTCCGCCAACCGATGCTGGTTTGAACCAAAGCGAAAACTCTCCACTATCCGTAATAATTACATCATGCTTAGGATCCAAGTCTTTAACCAAAGCAACTTCTCTCCTTAAAAACTTTTCGTCATACCAAGGACAAGCTCCAAAATTTAAGAATGGCTCATTTTCCACTTGCCAGCCATTAATTGTTTCCGAGTTTTTATATCTTTCAACAAGTGCAGTTAGCATACGGATTATACTCTCTTGCTGTTCATTTTTTGTCTGATTTCTTGCCCATTGAGGCAAATGGCATTCTGGCCAGCGAGGAGTCTTCATTCCAATAGCAAGCACAACTTTTGCATTTCGTTTTTCAGCTTCTCTTATTTGCCAGTCAATATCATCAAAATTGTAATCATAAAGACTGTCGGGCTGTAACTTGTCCCAATGAACCGAAATCTTTATATTCTTTATGTTTAGCTCATCCAAAAGAGCTAAATATGTTTCTTTGGAATCCAAGCCCAAAAATTCAGTTTGTTTAACTGAAAAATTAACACCCCACGTTATTTTACTAGCTGGCCTCGCAGAACCAACAAAAAAATAAACGAGTAATATTATTATGACGATTAAAATTCCCAATAAAGAATATTTTACAGCCGGATGGATTATCATGCTTTAAGTATAGCAAAAAACACTTTTTTTTTAAATACAAAAACCCCTTCTCAGGAGCTATTGGTTTTCGCATAATTATTTAACAAATATAGCTAAAATCGCTAATCCTACCACAATTAATATAATAGAAAGTATTTTTTGTATTATTACTCGTTTAGAAAAATTTTCTTTTAAGATTTTTGGGAAATAAGTTGATAAAAACAAGGTTATCAAGAAAAGAAAAACATATTGAACTCCCTTGATAGAATTCATAATTGCCAGCATTCCAAAAGGAACAATATTTACTGCGTAATTTTGAGTAAGATTAGCAATACCTCCTGCTATTTGAGTTACAACAAACAATACACCAGTTTGAGTCTCTACCTTCTCTCCCTCAAACACAGCCTTTCGGAATCCTTTAAAAACAAGACCGATAAGAACAATAGCGCAAGCAGCCATACTCATCCAGAACATTCCTGATATAAAATTATTATCCAATTCCACAAAAATAAATTTTGAAAGAATAAAATTCAATGAAAATAAAAATGATGCCAAAAAAGAAAGAGAAACAAACTCACCCGTAACTTTTTCGTTCTTCTCAACAGAAATAACAATACTACCTATAAAAAGCAGGAAATAAGCAATTAACTCTATAACTCCTAATTCTTGAGGACCGACAAAAAGATAAGTAAGCAAAAGCACAAAAATTGGTTGAGTTGCGCCAACTGTTGGCACAACCTTGGAAACATCAAATCGTTCTAATGCGGAAAATAATGCATACAGACTAAAAATATAGACTAAGCCATTAATAACAATCAATAGTGCGGCATTGAAATTTGGGATAGTAACTCCGAACGGTAAAAGAAAAATAGCAATTCCGCTAAAAAGCCCGACATAAAAAATATAGTTTTCTGGTTTTGGTGATTTTGCCAAAACCACCTTATCTCCCAAGGAAGATAAGGCAAAAAACAAATAACTAATGATGATTACTATTAGCCACAACATTCTGCAAGTACTTGCTTAATTTTTAATACACCCAACTGTGTTCCATCAACAAAACCTTGCATTGCTATTTTTGCAAGACTACCTTCTTTTATTTCATCCATAAGCCACCTTTTAACAAATTTTATATCTTTTTGCTCCATTCCAAATCCAGAATCAAGCAACCATTGCTTGTTGATATTTTCATGAGATCCAATTGTTGGAGCAATAATTATCGGCAATCCCAAGGCAGCATAAAAAGAAAGTTCGCTTGGCTTCGTCCAAAGAATATCCGCCTTTCGCAAAACTTTATTAAACTTATTATAATATTCTTCAAAAGTGTCTTCATAAACAATCTCTACCCCACTTAAAGTATCAAGTCCTGCCGCTAATAACTCTTTTTCAAAATACCATTTAATTTCTTTTCTTGTTCCTGCTACCAAAACTATTTTCATTACCTTGTCCTTGATTTCACGAGCAAAGGCTTTTACGATTTCAATTCCATATTCTTTCTGAGCCCCAGCCCCACCCACTGCAAAAACTATTGTTAACGGCCTATTAACTTTTACTGGAAGCGATCCTAAATTCTTTTCAACAATAACTCCATACTTTCGTTGATAAATTCTATTAGGGTCAAGGTTGACTATTCTTTCCTTCATATCGCCTTTTAATATTTCCATATCTTCCCCTCCAATATTTTCTAAAGGCAAGGGATATCCAGTCAAAAAAATATTCTTTTCAGGAACACCATACATTTTTAATCTATCATAAACTCTTTCCGTAGGAGCAAAATATTTTATTTTTGTACTTCCAGGATTCATTGGCGCCCATGATCTAGAAATATCGGTATCACAAACAACGCAAAATACTTCTCCCGGATATTTGAAATACTCAGCCATAAAAGCAGGTGTAAAAAAAGTAGAAACAAAAGGAATATTCTTGCCCTTGCAAGAATCATCCAATTTTTCAATCAAATCACTTCCCCATCCTCGTCTAAATAACGGGTACATCCCTTTCTGAGTAAAACTTGAAGAAGTAAGATTTTTGTCGGTATAAAAATCTCCAACAGCTTGTGTGGCATCAAAAATAGAAAACATTATGTTCCCTAAAATAGGAACCTTTTTAAACCGAGAAACAAATTCATAAAAGCCTTGCGATTTATCCCAGAACATTTTATCCGACTCTGGCATATCCTTGTAATTGTTGGCATTTATAATTTTGTTCCTCATCGCAATCGGTTTTAGGGCATGCGCAGTGCGCTGATGTCCGTATCCCATATCAATTGATATAACAAAAGCTTTTTTCATAAATAAATTTAATTGATTCTATATGAACTAATTATATCTTAAAGAAACAAAGAAATCAAAATAAAAACTTTTTCTTATTCTTGTATATGAAAACGCCCATCAAAACATAGGAAACTATCACCATCCAAAAAGGAAAAGAAAAATAAACAAATGGAGTGGCCGAAAATATACTTACAATAGATGTTAAATAAAAAATCAATGGATAAAGCAAAAAAGCAATCAGACTATGGATAAAAGGAATAAAAAATAAAAAACAATAAACAAATCCAAGGGCAAGACAAATAGGCATCACAGGAATAATCAAAATATTTGCCACTATTGAAAATATTGAAAATGATTGTGAGACAAAAAATAATATCGGCAAGACAAAAATTTGTGCCGCTAAAGTAGCAGATAACAAATCCCTAAAATAATCCATTCTTTCTTTGAATATTTTAACCAAAAAATTATCTATCAAGGGAGCTAGAAATATCAATCCCGCTACTGCCAAAAACGAAAGTTGAAAACCAAGATCATATTTTAAAAGCAATGGATTCTGAATGCACATCAAAAAAGCAGCCAGCACTAACATCCTCCAGTCTTGCGCCTGACGATTGACTATTTTTGCCAAATAAATAAATCCAATCATTATTCCCGCCCTCACGCTAGACGCAGGAAAAGAAATTAAAATGATATAGCAAAATATTAAAAATAAAACTAGAACCAATGATTGCTTTTTCCAGAATCCTAAGAACAGGAAAAAACTAAAAAGAAAAGATGCTATCAAAACAAAATGCGAACCAGAAATTGCAATCGCATGGCTAATACCACTCTTGGATAAATCTTTTTTGAAATCATCCGACATTTTTTCGGATTCGCCCAATACCATTGCTTGAACAATTGCAGCTTGCTCGGGAACAAAATCAGCATCAATCGCTGAAGAGATTTTTGACTTGATGTAAAGCATTCCCGAGATAAAAAAATTTGGCTCGCCACTTTTAATAATGTTGATTTTAGGATTAGTTATTATTGCTGCAATACCTTCTTTGGCCAAATACCCGCGATAATCAAAATTAGAAAAATTTTCTGGCTTTTTTAATGTGCCAATTACTTCAATAACATCTCCAAATCCAGCCTCAGAATATTTATCGCCATAAACCAAAACATTACCCCACTCACCTTTTATATCATTAACGCTCAGCACCTCAACAGATATTTTTTGTTTTTCAAATCCTTCTGAGTCACGAGCCACCCTTCCCCTAATAGTAACTTTTTCTTGATCAAATTTTAATATTGATGAATCAAAAATGCTTGATAAATTATTTCCGAAATTTAATATTCCAAATGCAAGAAACAACAATCCAAATCCATAAACAGCAAGCGGCTTTTTCCAGAACAAACCGATAACCATTATTCCAGCAACAATACAAATAATTCCCCCATACAAATAATTAGGAATAAAAAAAGAGGCACAAAATATGCCTCCCAAATAAAACAAACAAATAATTAAAAGTATGTCCGCCTTATGCATTTTTTAAAAAAATCCTTTCTTAAACTTTTTTACAAATAACACTCCTGCCAAGAATCCTCCCACATGCCCCCAGTATGCAACCATGTCATTGTTGCCCATAGAAATGAATTGTAGGACAAACCAGATGGCAATAAAAACTATAGCTGGAATAGATGCCAAAAACCAAATGAATAATGGCACAACTGTCTTGATTTTATTCTTGGGAAACATAACTAAATATCCTCCTAAAACCCCAGAAATTGCCCCTGAGGCACCGATTACAGGTGTAATTGAGCCAATAGACGTTAAGGCATAAACAATAGCCGAGAAAACCCCACAAAACAAATAAAAAAGCAAAAATTTAAAATTACCCATCCTTGATTCTAGGTTATCTCCAAAGACCCACAAAAACCACATATTACCCAATAAGTGAAAAATATCGGCATGGATAAACATTGATGTGAAAACTGTATAAAGTTTTCCATTCAAAAAATCACTACTACGAAATCCGTAAAAATCAGTACAAAATTCAAGCGAAGAAAAGGTATAAAAAAATACAACAATATTCGCAATAATAAGCAAAATAGTAAAAATAGGCCATTTGCCTTTTACTCTGCTCTCATCATAAAGAGGAAACATAAAATTACTAAATTAAAACTATCTTATTCTACAGACTTCAAACAATGGAGATATTTTTGATACTATATTTTCAATTCGTTCATAAGTAAAAGGCTTTATATCTTTTAAAGAGTTGTCTAGCAAATCTTTTTCTGAAACAAATTGCTGCAAAAAATATCTTTTAGCAGGACCGATGCCAGAAGCCATAAAAATAATATCTTCTTCGGAATGTATAGTCGGAACAATAGTTGACCTAAACTCATAATCAATTCCAGAACTCTTAATTATTTCAATTGACTCTTTTATTTTTTTGATATCTACTTCTACCCCGACTACCTTTTTATACTTATCAGCTGTTAGCGGAGCCTTGATGTCCATTGCAACATAATCAATCAAATCATTTTCTATTAATTCCTTTATCATACTAGGATTAGTACCATTAGTATCCAGTTTGATGTCATAACCCATTTTTTTTACTATCAAGCAAAAATCTTTGAGGTCAGGATTAAGTGTTGGCTCACCACCACACAAAACAACTCCCTCAAGCATTCCCATTCTACTTTTCAAATAATCAATAATCTTCTCCGAACTCAACTCGGGCTGTTGTTTTATTTTTTCTGGCAGAACTAATTCACTTGAATAACAAAAAGGGCATCTAAAATTACAGCCAGAAAAAAAAACTATACAGGATAATTTTCCTGGATAATCAATAAGAGTAAATTTTTGAAATCCTCCAATAATCATAATTGTAAAAGTGTGCGGTTTTATGCCGCACACTTTTAAACCTTTTAATTAAACATTAAACGTTTTTCTATCCGCAAATTCTTGCTGTTTTCCTTCGTTCCATTGAGACACTGGTCGGATATATCCAACCACTCTAGAGTATACCTCAGTCTCTTGATAATTCCTAAGTGAAGCATCTTTACTATAACATTCGCTACATTTAAAAATCATCTTTTCTTTTCCGCTTCCCAAATCATATTTCAATAAATGTCCATTCTTAATTTCATTGTTTCCATCTACTACAATCTCCTTGTCACAATCATGGCAAAAAAAATTTTGAATTTCCATATTTTTTATTGCAAAACAAATTATTCTGCACAATTAATGATTTATTTTTTAAAATTAGCCAAAGAAGTTTTTAAATTAAACTCTTTTCTATCAGCA
>Ga0172381_10002047_pt1 | contig 22914 bp, 33 predicted proteins | sample Leawel6488metaG_FD_119754 | JGI IMG/M metagenome (GOLD analysis project Ga0172381, IMG submission 119754) | Leachate microbial communities from a municipal landfill in Southern Ontario, Canada - Leachate well 64-88 metaG | ecosystem: Engineered > Solid waste > Landfill > Unclassified | place...
AAAGAAAAGATTACCTATATGGAGGAACTATGAAAATTAAATGTCCGCATTGTCAGCAAGAAATAGAACTTACTATGAGTGCAGAGATGGCTCGTATGATTGTTGAGGCGATGAAAAAAAATTCAAAAATAATGGAAGAGTTAGGTGAAGAAGCAGCGAGAGCATATATCAAGAAAGGTATTTTATGAAAACAAAACAAAAGAAACAAACGCTCAAACAAACCTTAAATACAATAAAACGTATGCAAAAGATACAAGAGCAGTGTGACAATGAGCCAAACCTTGAATCCCGTCTATCTTCCCTAGAGGAGAGAACGGAGAAGCTAGAAAAAAAACAAGAAGGTAATTTAGCATGGATAAAAGCAACGGCTCATTATCATCTAGAACCCAAGCAAGAGTGTACCAATACAAAGGAAGAAAGAGAAGAAATAAAAAGAAAGATAGAAAGTATATTAAGTGGAGTTTTTTATAGTGCAGAAGCAGAGGGATATGATAATGAATATTTAAGCGCAGACGATGATGCGGAACAGATACTAGCGTTACTTGATAAATAGAAGGAGGTGAATAGACTATGGATATACGTATTAAGAAAAATGAAGAAAAGCCAGAAAGTGTAGAATTGCTTGCTGCATCTGTCATACAGGTAGCAGAGGGGTTTCAAAAAATAATGAGTGGACCATTAACAAGAGGAGCATTAGTTGTACTTTTACATGAAGGGATTGGAACAAGCAAAATAACCAAGAACCAAATTAGATTAGTTTTAGATGCACTACCACGATTAAAAGGATGGTATATCAAGTAGTCTTTTTCCTCTGCTTCTTGCGGGGAGCGGAGATAAACAGATTATAAATTGTCTAACCACTAGAGAAAGAGAGGGGATATGAAAATAGAAGATTGTCATAATATGTCAGAAAAAGAGATAGCATGGGCTGAAAAACCAGAAGATTTGAATAATCCTTCTTGGTATTTTCAATGGGGAGGAGTGTGGAGATTTTATATAGGGTATACATTTCGTAAATTAGTATTCAACATTGGAACACCATGGTTTGATTTTGGATATGCGTACTAAGTTAGTTTAATTCTCAGAGATGAGAGGAAAGGATAGTATGAAAAAAGTTGTTGAAGATGACAAAATAAAACAAGGATACACAATGAGGTATGATTGTCCCAATTGTGGAAATACCTATTTAGAGCATTTTGAATATGGACAACGTGCTGTTCAAGGCGTTTGTCCGCATTGTGGAGTTGATTCAAATAGAAAAGAAGCACCACATGGATTAGATTAGTTTAGTTCCTTAACAAGATGAAGTAGATGGGTGTGGCGGAAAAGGTAGACGCAGACTACTCTAACGAAGGCAGTTCACGAGCCAAAAGCTCTTGCGAACCATGTAGAGTGACTTTACGAGAAATATAGGCAACTCCCTATCAAGGCGAAAGCCCCACGTCAAATCTCTACCACCCATCTACCTTGTCTTGTTAAATAAAAGAAAGAGGATATATGAAAGACGAATTAACAGTAAAACAGGAAGCATTGATAACATCCTATCACATTGTTGTGACTGCACAGGATGCTCTAGGACAGCCGGTAGATGGGAAAGTGGATACAATGGATGTTGAAGCGTATGTCCTTTTAAGTGCACGTATTGTAGGAACAAGCAGAAAATTGGGAACTACTGTTTCCGGATCTGCTGTTGCCATCCGATCTATTTTAATGCACGTTCCGGAATTATTAAAACAATTAATACAAAATTTAACGGTACCGCCGGTACAACAGAAAGGAAAAAACTAATATGAGAGTTGCATGGAATAAGGGGAAAAAACAATCTGAAGAAGTGAAACAAAAAATAGCATTGAAATTAAAAGGACGGGTGCCTTGGAACAAAGGGAAATCGGGACTCATGCCGCCCAATTGGAATAAAGGAAAGCATTGGGACGAACAGACAAAGCAGCGGATCAGTAATAAGATGAAAGGAAGACCATCGTGGAACAAAGGAAGACCCATGAGTGCAGAACATAGACAACATATACTTGAAGCAAAATTAAAGGCAAAGGAGGTGATTTCACAATGACGAGTGTTAAAGATATGGTAAAAGTAGAAGATTCAACAGATATAGCTCAAGTTCGGAAAACAATGAAAATTGTCGGGTTAGAGGATGTTCCTGTTTCTATTATCCCCCTTCCATTTTATAAATTAGTTCAACCAGGTTCAACGAATGTAACCATGGGGGATGGAACAGATGCAATGCCGGGAACTATTTTTATGGGAGACGGAAAAACAAACGTAACAAAATTACACTGTGCAATGTTACGGGTAAAACATAATCGGCAAGTATTTACCGATCCTAGGACCGGAGAAGAACGAGTTAAGTTCTCCTATAATATGTTGGGAATTAATGTAGAAAATTTTACACCATTCATTCTTTCTATCGGGCTATCCTCCATCAGTAATTTTGGAAGCCTAATTAAGCAAATAAAGGATTTAAACATAAAAAATGCATGGGAACGCGGTATCACTATTTCATCAGAAAAACGGGAAGAGGAAAAGGAGACAGCAGAAGGAAGGAAGAAAGTAAAATATTATGTAATGAATTTTTCATTGGATGCTGAAGCATTTGATGCATCAGCATTGGCAATGCTTGAAAGTGCATATGAAGAGTTTGCAGGTTCGTTAGACAGAAGAAATGAATCAGAAACACCTGCTCCGGCAGGTGACGTTAAGGAGACAGCCACCCAGGGCGGAGATGAAATTCCATTTTAATATGGTTTTCATCTCCCCCTCCGGGGGACAAAAACTATGGAAATACAAAAAATAATTAATTCAGAACGAAAGAAAATTATTCTTGAGGGAATTTATGAATGCCAAATCATTGCCGTAGTAGAATCGGAATGGTTAGTAAAGCATGAAAAGAAACGCGGATTCAAAATCTATTTTATGGTTTCTGAATCCTTAACCCAGAAAGACACACCATATAAGGGGCAGATCATTGCCCGGCAGGCAACACCAACGATCAGTCCACGGTCATTTCTTTCTAAAATTATCCGTGCCGCCATTGGACGGGAGCTTACCTATGAAGAATTGGCAAAAGTAAATAATGTGGAAGACATGAAGCAAATGCTTGTGGGTCGTCCGGTTGTGGTTGTTATTGAAAACTTTTATAGCTTCCTGTATCGGGATCTCTATTATGTTGCAAGTTTTTTTGCCCGGAGTAAATACTTTGATGACGGATTAAATGAGAAAAATAATATCATTCCACTCATTGACACCGTATCACCAACGATACTTTCCGAACTGGAAAGTACATCGCCTGGAACAAAAAATCTTGAAGATGTCCATAATGAACATGAAGAACCCGTAGAAGTTCCTACAAGTTAATCAAGGAGGATCATGAAACAACACACAAGGAATACAAGTACTATAAAAAAAGATAAAATGAAGGCTATTTTACCAGATATTCATACGAGTAGCACTTGCAATAAGAGAGTGCCAGTCATACGGCAATGGTGGTTCGTCACCATGCTACGAATACGAGTAGCACTTGAACAACTTGTAATAAAGACATACTATAGAATGAAGTGTGTCTATTGGAATAAACGTATTCCTAAAGATATAAACCTATATCTCCAGCGGTGGAAAGCTATTGATCATAGACAAGATAAAAGTGTAAGTGGAGAAGATTTTCGACTTTGGTATTATTTACGAAAGGTACAGGAATAATATGGAACAACTTACTTGTCGACAATGTAAAAAAACCGGAGAACTCAGTGATATGGGGTTTTGTTCTGAAGTGTGTCATAAACAATGGCAGGAGGAAAACTATGCTACAAAAAACAATCCTAAAATTCCTCGTACACTTGAATTCATGATGCATCAGTTACAGGAATGGGGACAAGAAGAAATAGATAAACGTAATAACGGACAAAGGAGGATCGTATGAATAAAATGCACGCAATTAAACGCGTTGTTGATAACATAACGTTTGACAGTAAAGCGGAAAGCCATGCCTATGAACAGTTAAAGCTTCTTGTTAAAGGTGGAGTTATCAAAAAGCTTATACTGCAACCTGAGTTTGTTCTTCAACAGGAATACGTTGACGCAAATGGATATAAGGTGCGTCCTATCAAATATCGTGCTGATTTTTCTTTCTATGACAATGAAGAAAAACGGTTCAGAGTCATTGACACAAAAGGATTTAAGACAAAAGAATTTAGAATAAAGGAAAAAATGTTTAATAAGCTTATGAAAGATCACAACATTGTTCTTGAATATACATTTGGAAGGAGAGGTTATGGTTCCCGATAAATTTCAAGCATTACTTCCCCGGCTGCTTCGCTGCAAAAGTGATACCTGCGGCAAAGATTTTGAATACAGTGTACAGGATCAGATGTATATTATCTCTCATGGGTATCCGGAACCTAAATGGTGCCCATCCTGTAGAAGGGAACGAAAACGACAACGGCAATTTGCACCATATAAAACAGAACGGTTTGCAAGGAGGTAATATGAAAGCAAAATACATACGGCATCAAAAGTGGGAAGAAAAAGAAAAAGCCATTGTGCTTCATTTACGGGAACCATTCTGGGGAGCGTATAAAATATACCACTGGTCAGAACGAATGGAAGGATTGGGAATATCTGAAGAAGCTATTTATTATGCTATTGAAGTTCATAAACATATTCGTGTTGTCGTTAAAAAATATGGAACATATGAAATAATGGCAGGAAAAGCTATGACCTATGGACATATAAATAAATATGAAGCACGAGATCATAAGGTTATCTATGTTATTCCACGTTCAGCATTTGAATGTATTAGAAAGGGGAAAATATGAATATACAACCGACGGCAATATACCGGTGTTTTAACTGTGGAGGTGAACCAAACAGACGGATTGAGATACGGAAACAGGGAGCATTTGGGGGAAAGGGCAAAGTAAAACGTGTCGCCTATGTCTGTTTTGATTGTTGGGATAGAGGAGTTGGAAAAGGAAACTTCCCGTATGGAGCAGACGAAAAATCAAGAATAGTGTTACAACCGAAGAAAACAATTATCAATGATAAAACAAAAGCATTCTTGCAAAAACAAAAAGAACTTGCTGATGCAGAGATTGCAAAATTAAAATAGATAGTTTACGGTTCCCACGTCACCTGATTATTGCGTATCCCCTGTTCATGATATCCACCCTCATCCTGTGCTTCTACAATGACTATCCCGTCACCGTGAGATCTCCCATGAAATTCTCCAATAGGTTGAGATTCTTCAGTCAGTTGAAATACCAATCCTCTTGGTGGAATGTTTGCATGGCCTGCTCTTAAAAAATGTGGATCAGTGGGTGCCAAGAACTCTGCTTGATGAAGTCCATATCCCGATGTGGCAGATTCCCGCATGATTAAAATCGTGTAAGACCAGTTTCAGCAGCATTCTCTTTTTCTTTTCCCCACAAATGAAGTCCTTTATCAATAGCCTTTAATCCGGCGAGTACTCCTGTAATACCAATAACTTTCCAATCTACTTTTCCTGATTCCAATTGGATAATAAGAATAGGAACAACAGCAAGAAGGACAACGCGTCCAAATTCTTTCATTGCTTCCAATACAACATCACGATTAAAATTAAACTTAATCATATGATCCTCCTTATAAATTATATTTAGTAAATATTCCTTTAATTTCAATGGCTGCATTTTTATACTTTTGTAGGTCTTCTCCCGCAGGTGATGGATTTGGGGGAGGTGACGGTTGCACCTGCGGGTATATGAGATTTGGGTTCCATGTAACTCCTATATAGCTAAGGATTCCTCTCGCAACACCTTTTGCAAAGGTAAAAAGATTCTCGTCTTTTGTAAAATAGGAACTGTCTCCATCAATAAAACCGCATTCCACAAGAACAGCAAGTGGAAGCGTATCATGAATAAAACCAAGTCTTCCCGGAGGAGAATTCACTTCATCTTTTACCCCGCGATTTGCAAGTCCGGTTTCTGCAACACACGCATCATTAATAAACTCTGCAAGTTTCTTTGAGGTTCCATCATTATAGTAATACCATGTTTCTATTCCTGTACCTCCACCTGCATTGATATGAATTTCACAGGCAAGATCTATTTGAGAAGAACGGTCATTTATCCATGCAATAGTAGCAATAAGATTAAGATCATTCGGAACTTCAAGAGTTGGAATACCATGTTTCCGTAGCATGATTGCTGCATAATTTGTAATTAAAGCAACAAGATCCCGTTCGATAAGTGAACCGGAAACTGCTCCGGGATCAAGGGTATAATGTCCTGCTGATAGACAAACCGTTTTCATATTACTGCCCTATATGTACTTTAAAATCATCTCTCAATTCTTTTAAATCAGTACCCATAATTCCGAAGTTATCATCGATATTTTGAAACCGAAGTTCAAACCAATCCTGTGATGGATATTGACTCACTTTATTTTCTACTGCTTCTAAACGAGTTTTAAATATAGTAAATGCAGAAATAATTGCAACAAGAGTGATGAGAAGATTCCAAGCATTTTCTTTAAACCAGGAAGATAATACATTGTTGTTTTTCATATCGTCACCATTGAGTATAACTTACCATGCAACTACTGTCCATATAAAACATCTTTTAAATACTTTTGTGCTTCTTCCTGTAGTGGTGGTTTATTCTTTGGTGCTTCCGGAGATACCATACCCCGTGCTTTATAATACCCAACAAGTTCTGAGAGTTCTCTTCTTCGTGTAGCCATCCTACTTGCTACCGCTTCATCAGGATTTACTGGGACGACACCAAATGGTAAGGCAAACTCTGAAAGGTTCGCAGCAAGCGATGCATCGGGCATTTGTCCAAAGAGGATGTAGGCTCGTGAAATCGGTCCCAGCATCTGTTTAAGTGCATACACAAGCATTGGGTCAGCTTCATAATACACAACCCCTGTAGGCTTACCTGATGAGTCCACCATGGGTTTCTCACGCCACTTCATCACCTTTGCAAGCCCATCACCAATCAGTGGTATCTGGGTTAATGGTTTTAAAATCGGATATGCCTTGGATGTCTGAGCCTCAGATGGCAGGTCCGGATTCCATATATGGTTCCCAAAGAATAGACTCTGGTTGGTCAATAACTCAAGAGGAATTTTAAGAACTGGCGTAATTTGAGACAACAACGTCTTTGGATCAACCTTCCCGATTTCAGCAAATGGAAATGGCAACGTAACAAATACTTTATCATTGGTACTCCTTCCAAACAGTTTGGCAATTTCAGGAGGAAGTTTTACCGAGAATTGGCTTCGTAACCATTCCGGTTTATCCACATCTTCTCCTCCACCTAAATCCCGAACCGCTTTTGCTATAGCATTAATACGTCCTGTTTTTCCATAGAGGGTATTCAATTGCAGTGGAATGTTTCCTCTCATGAATTTATAAAATGGAATCAATCGACTGAACACTTCCCGTTCTACTGTGGTATATGCCTCAGGTGCGTAATCGAATTGGTATTTAAATACTTCCTTTGTCGCCCGCCGCGGATCTCCATGCTTCACCATCTCTTCAATAAAGATAGGAAGTCTGTTCAGATCCTCCACGAATGCACCGGTATTTGATCCGATGTCTACAAGTTTTGATACCCCTTTTTGAACTAATGGTTGTTGATTAGAGAATATTTTTCTATATACGGATTCTCCAACATCACCATGGAACAATCCTGTTGATCCGCCATATTGTTCGTATAGATTTCGGAGATCTCCAAGTGTCAATCCTTTAATCTTTCCTTCATTGATAACAGTGTCTATCGGCATAGCTCCCAGTTTTGCTGCTTTTGCAGCATTAAAAAGTGTCGGTTGATCATCCAACATACTCCGTGCCTGATTCATCCGTTTTGTCCACTGAGCTGATCCGGGTGTTAATCCATATTCATAGAGAGCAAATTGTCCTCCGATAAAGTTCTGGCTATGGAATGCAGGGAATGGTACGGTAACACCGAATTTAAAATACCGCATTGCTTTGTCATACCCCTTCATGAATGTATTAATCTCATCAGCATTGGACATCATCTTATATGTTTGCTGTATTTGATCAACAAGAAATGATGGTCCTTGAAATCCTTTGAGTGGATCAAGAGAAAATTCTTTGTAGCCGGGAAGCCGTACCGCTCCTTTACCATATTGTTGGAATATTTTATATCCTGATTCATCATTAACAAGTCTTGGAAGATCCTGTAGTCCTTCAAACATTGCTTTGTTGGTAATAAAGTCTGTGTAGTATTTCGGTAATGCTTTGGTTAAGTCTTCCTCAAACCATTTAAATCCAAGTTTTTTAGAAGTAATTTCATTAATCTCTTCAATCGTATTCTTCTTTAATGGTTCATTAAAAAATGTTGTTACCAGTTTTTCATCCAAACGTTTCTTTGCACCTGCGGTTTTTGCTGAAGCAAGCAGTCCTTCTTTTATATCCGGAGCAATGAGGACACGTTCCTTTCCTTTTTTCGGTTGGAATATTTTAATCAAACCTCTTATGGAAGAATCCGGTTTTCCTAAATTCTCCTGTAAATATTTCTTTGCCTCATTCGTCATATACCGCGGGTTATAATTCTTCACTAGCCTCGTAATAAATCCATACTTTAATTGTTCCGGTGCAATTTCTTTTAAGAGTGTTTGTACTCCTGTTAATGCGTTCTTCCCTTGATCTGATAGTTTATCTGCAGCACCGGGAACTTTCTCCAATGCTTCAGCAAGAAGTTTTCCTTCTTCCGGATTAATACCGGCAAAGATATCAATCATTTGTTTATATCCTTGATTTGCAGCAAAGCGTTTGTTTTTAGATACCCATTGCAATGCATCCTGTACTTCTGAAGATAGTTCAGGGAATACAGTTACCGCTTCTTTCTCTGTTAATCCCATGGTTTTTGTTATCGCTTTTTGTGTATCTGTCAGTTTCTTAATTTGTTTTGTAAATTGATATCCTGGAGTAAACGAATATCCTGCGATATCTTTTACTACGTCTACTGCCTTTTGTGAGTAGTCTATTACTTTTCCAAACAATGGAACTTCCTTTGCAGCACTCACAAGATCAGATGCAGTCTTCCGTATAGTAGCTCCGGGAACAACTGTTTGTCCTGCAAATTTTACTCCCCCTTGTTCAAAAAGATTCTTTCCTGCTGCAGTACCTGCCCGTTCAAGCAGTGCCTGTTCTGCCATGGTTCCTGCTGCTTTTCCTATTGTTGCTTCTCCCGCACGTCCTGCAGCCCGTCTGGTTAACCGTGCTGCAAGTTGTGATGCTTTTGTCGTTAATGCTTCTTCTCCTGCCCGTGTCAACATCTTTCGTGCACCGGCTTTTCCTATTGTTTTCAATCCTGTTCCTACACCAAAAGAAAGATAAGTTGTTGGATCTAAAGCGATATCTCCGGCAAGTCCCAGAAGTGTATTTGTATCAGGAAAATAAGGAATCTTTATATTCTGCACTCCTAAATCTTTTTCAAGTACATCACGGAATGTTGTCTTCCTCTTTCCCATTAATCCTTCCAGTCCCGCCTGTGCTACTTGCATCGGATCTTTTCCCTGCAGTCCCGCCTGTAGTGCACTGGTTGTCGCATATCCAGGTCTGCTTATCATATCCAATAACCGTTCAAGTACCGATGGTTTTCCGGGAGCATTGATGGGAACACCTGAGGATTCTAGTCGAGACAGTAAAGAAGTAATAGCACGCTCGTCTTCACCCGTGCTTCCTTGAGGAACACCCGCACTGATAGTTGATATGCTTGCCATTCATTTATTTAAATTTATTTAATAGATTTTGTACGACTGATGCACCGCGTTGCACGTTTGTTCCAATAAAATCTTTAATTGCATTTCCTGCATACACTGTTGGTGACGGATTTTTTGAAACAAATTGTCCAATAGGAGATGCGGCTATTTTTTGTCCTGCAGTTGGAGGAGCCTGTGCTACTACTTCATCAGCAGATAGTGTGGTATTTATATATTGATTAATAGTACCTGCATCAATACCAAGATTCTGTAACAGTGGCGTCTCCGTTGCCCACAACTGTTGCATTTCCTCCTGCGTAATATATCCTTTATCAGCAACAATCTTTGCTGCACGCTGTTGGACACTTTGCAGTGATGCGACAAGCTGTGCATTCTGATCAGCAGGAGCAACAGATGATCCACGTCCCGCATTGGTTCGTTGAATGTCCAATGATTCTCTTCCCTGTTGCAACTGTTCTGTTTGGGTAAATTCACTTAACAGATTTGCATACGCATCATTTGCTGCTTTTGCTTCCGCTGCAGCCGCTGCTACCTTTGCCTGAAACGCATTCGTTCCTGCTTTTACCGTATCTGCTACTGTTCCTTCCCGCATTCCAAGAAGGGTATTGGATGTCAGGAACGGAACTTCTTCATTCTTTACATAATCGGCAATAACTGCATTCCGTTCAAAAGGATTAAAGATATAGTTTTTATTTGCCTGTCCTGCCTGATCACCTGTTTCAAATGTCTTTGTTCCATACCGTGATTCTGCTGCTGCAGGAGCCGCAAAGTAATCTGCCATAGCAGAAGACCGCATATCAATAACATCCTTATTATAATCCAATGCTTCCTGAACAACCTTTTTCAATTCATCTTCGATAGAATAGGACTTTGCTGAATAGTCTCCTGCAACACCTGCAAGTGCAGATGCGTTTTCTCGGGCTGCTGTTATATTTTCCGGAATAGTAATTTGTTGTGCCATATTATACATTATACAACTCTAGGTAAGAGGGAACACTGGAAAGTGGTTCCCCAAACCGTGAGCCGACTGCCTCAATTGCACGAAGTCCCCGTTGTTTTAACGCGGTTCCCCGTTGACTTTCTACATCTGATGTTACTGCTGTTTCATAATCCCGTCCGGTTCCAAATATATCCCGTTGTTTATTAGCAATACTTGTGGCTGCTTCATCACGAATTCGTGCTTGTTCTGCAGTTGTCTGTTCTTTATTTACGTCTATTTTAGCCAGAAAATCATCCAGTGTTTCTTTTCCTTTGATTCCTGTTATTGCAGTACTTTGCCGTTGTACTCCCGATCCAAAGAGTCCTGAACCTGCAAATCCTTCTCTTGATGCTTCAAGAGCCAATTGTGTTTCTCGTGTCATCTGTTTGGTACCCAGTTTTTCCTGTCGTGACAATTCCCCAATAAGCCGTGTTTCATCTTCTGTAGAAGCTGCTATCTTTTTTTGCAACGGTTCCACAAAATCAGAGAGTACTTCTGTATAATATGGTTTGTATTTTTCTGAAGCCATTTCCCGGGCAAGAACCTCGTCGTATCCAAGCGGATTTGCATTAAGAAAATCTTTTAAAAATGTTACCTGTTCCTGTAGTTTTGCTTTTGATTCTCCTAAAATATCTGAAGCTGACAATGTCCCTGATCCTCCAGATTGTTGCTTTAGTTTTGGTTCTACAACAGTAGACCAATAGGAATCATCCCAATTTCCCGTAGCTGGATTAATCGCATACATTTTTCCCGTAGCTGGATTGATATCAGTCTTTTGCACCATATATACAGTATAACCTATTCCTCAAACTCTATCATATTCCTAAATTATTTTTAAATATTTTATAATAAAAATTAAATGTTTTTGATGTCCCAACTGCATTTGCCTGATAATATGCTTTTAAATAAATATATGTATCATCAACATAAACAAATGCAGCAATGTCATTACTCGGAGAAAAAAAAGTACTTCTTCCCCAATAGTATGGAGCTAAAGAATATCCGTTTGTAATAACACCAGCAATATCATTGACAAAAGGAATAACAACAGGAGTATATCCTAATCCATGAGCAATAGTATGAACCGTTGTTTCAGAAACGGTCATGGAATAAGAATCTGAAACATCATATTTTAATGTAGGGTACAATGAATGAAATTTAAATTTATCAGGATTTGTTTCTGTTTTTGGATTAATTCCGGAATCTGCACATGCTATAATCCTGTCGTTTATGGGAATAGTTCCATCTTTTCCAGTTCCATAGATAATATAAGAAATTGATACATCAATAGAATCTCCAAAATTATAAAAATATAAATAGGTTGTATCTGCTTTTGCTAATAAAATTCCTTTAGATTCATCATAAGAAATAGCATCACCATCTCCTAATAATGTACATTTTCCATCGGGAAATTTAACCCAACATAAATATTTTACTGGTGTATTAATATCTGCCCCATGAGCATATGTTGTTGGACTAAATAATCCACCACTAGCAATAGTAATATCTGCTGTTCCCTGTTTTAAAATCTTAAAATTATTAAGATCAGAATGCATGATGTAATCATTTGGATTTTTTGAATCTCTTGATTTTCCTGGTCTTGCTACTTTATATACTGCATTGCTTTCTACAATAGATGGAGCAGTAGTATCATTCATATTGTCATAAAAAATATCATATGCAACATGAAGATGTCCTGAAGCATTTCCTCCATAATTATGAATATATAAACTACTTGTATCTATAGCTCCAAGAACAGGAGGAACAGAAAATGGATTATATTTATTATTTAATAATGCCCATACGTCGTATGCTTCATCATAATAATAAGAAAGACAAAGAGGAATATAATTTAAATCATGATCAACTGTTAAAATAGTTGGATTCCCGTCAGTAATAGTAGCGGTATCTGTTAATAATCGTTTAATTAAAACATTATCTTCATCAGTAAATAAACTGTAATGATCCAAATTAGTATCCGTTTTTGGATTATATCCGAGAAGAGCGATACGAGTTACTTCTGTCATACTGCATTTGGATTTCCTATTACAATTCCTTCTCCTACCATGATAGCTGTATTTACATCAAGTGTTCCGGTAGTTATTTTGTTAGCAGATAAACTTTTAATAACATCTCCAAGAATGAGTGATCCTAAGACACTACTGCTTAATGCTCCACTTTCAATGAGCATATCAAGGCTATCAGGAGAAAAAGAATTATTGTTAATTGCTGTTGTCGTTACCCGATGGAGAAACTTTGTGTAGCCTAATTCTTTCCATGTTACTTCCTGTTTCTGTATGGAATCAATATATGCCTGCCATTCTTGATCTGTCATCGGATGTCACCCCCAGTATAAAATGCAGCAATACGGGATATTCCCGGCTGCATATCATCAGACGTTTCTATAAATTTAAGAATAAATCCTGCCGCCTTATTGTTTGATTCTATGGTCCGAACTTCCATCTCATGTTCTGACTGATAGGATGTTTGGAGAGGAATAAAATCCTCATCTTTTAATCCATTATCATAATACAGTTTCTTCCATAATACCACACCAATACTTTTTAATTCATCTCCATATATTTTAAATCGCGTCATACCAACAGCAACCTCAGGAGAAATAGGGAATGCATCCCAAAGTTCAATTTCCATTGGGATTGCTACACCATCATGACTCTTTCCATTTTCTGTTTCAAATGCTTCTCCCCCACTACTAAAAATAATGGTTTTCTTTTTTGCTGTTCCTTCTACCCACATAGCAGAATCAACAATAGCATCTGCAAGTTCTTCTATCCAATAAGTATTACTTACAGAATCAAAACAAATGACACAGTTTGTTATAGTAAGACCGGTTGTTGTATTGCTGATATCTCCAATAAACATCTTCACCACACGGTCTTTTTCCACCCATCCCACTACAGTAGACAAACTAGCGTCTGCAATGCCTTCTATGACCTCTTGTAGTGCTTCTGTGACCAATTCCCCATCTGTTCCATCAGTTCTCCATAGCCCGGTATCTGACCAATAATATGTATAGCTTCCACGATTGACAATGGATCTGCTACTTGTAGTTCCCGGAATATCTTTAATAGGAAGTAAACTGTCCGTAGCCAAATCTGTTGTCTTATTATATTTATGGACAGAATGGCGTTTAAAACAGAGAAGTCTATCAAAATTCTTGATTAGTCCATGGCCGATATCAGAATTCCCCCGTGCAACATCAAACCAGTTTCCTCCTACCCAGAACGTTTTTCCTGTTTGAGCATTTGCCAATGTCTGTGTTAATGTTATTTGTGTTTCACTATCTACTGTATCTACTTCATATTCTCCGGCATTGCTTCCATCCGTGATTACAAATGTATCTCCTGTCTTTATTCCACGGGAAATAAATAATGCTGCTGCTGACGTAACCACAGCACTTGCTGCAGACTGAGCAAGATCAGTTCCCGATTCATAATCCCAAGTAATAGTATTATTCTTGGGAAGATCTGAATACCAAACACGTGATGGATATGCACCACCAACAGGAAGCGTAATATTGTATAAGAATAATCTGTTCTTATATTCACTGATATATCGTGCCTTTGGCATATTCGTAACGTTTGTTGTTGTTGACCATGCCGATCCTGTATAGCTTTGTGGAGCATCTGTTAATCCATTGACGACAAACAACATATCAAGAAGCGAAGCGGTTTCAAACTTTTGTGCAGCGGTAAATGTTTTTGATTGTGCGTCCCATGCACCGGTTGAGGAATTATAGACGTAGGCATCGGTTCCCAAAAAAGCAACAAGTTTATCTACTCCACCTGCAGTATTTAATGCCCCTGCTCCAAGAATTGTTGTTGCTCCTACTGCATTTCCTTTGTGGGTATATCCGGGAACTTTTGTTAGTGCTCCCAGTTTTCCTATAGTATTAGCATTTTTAATAAATTTACATTCCGTTTTACCGGAAACAAATTCTGTAGTCCGCTGTTGCATTCCACCGTCAAGCGATGGAATAAGAAAGATTTTTTCTTGATTTGCTGTAGCCATACATATCACCAATAATTTTCTCGTATACTATCAATGTTTCCTGGAACTGCGTTTGGCCCAAACATATTTGCATATCCCATGGTTCCCCTAAACCGTTGAATTTCCGCCTGTCCAATTTGTCTCCGTTGCATCATTTTCAACATTTGTATATTCTTTTCAAACTCACGTAAGTAGAGTGCTGCATTATCAGCATCTTCCCGGAGTCTGTAGATCTCATACATACCCCAATTAAAAAGTGTTTCAGGAAGGGGAACAAGTGTTTCTGAAAACGGTGTTGTCAATTCAGGTAAATATCTCCAATACCGTCGATAAAAGTAGAGTCCTGTTGTTTCCGGTGTTGGATGAACACCAAAGTAGCCAACAGAATTATTAGAATCCGGAGGTAAAAGGGTCCACATTCGCGTGTCATCATTATAGTTTGCTGTGTTTAGGTTGTCCTGTTTATAGGAATCAAATTCAATAAGCGGAACATACCGAAGATTAAACAATTGATCATTTGTATCCAATACTTTTACTACATCCATACCACGAAAATCAGAGGTTAAATCATATTTATACGTGCTTGCAATAGATGCAATCCGCGTTAATGCATCATCCTCTGTTAATGTAAAAAACCATCGTCCTCCACTTGGAGCTAATGTGTCAACACGTAACTGTCCTCTATTTAATATCTTTAGTAAATCAAGATCTGTTATACCTAGCTCTGCAGGAATCTTTGCAAATAAACGAATAAGATCAATAATATACCCTGCGTGTTTATGTGTCAGTCCTGTTCCTGGAAGATCGCCTGAATACGCAGAATATTCTAAAGATCCTGAGTTATAAAATCTCCATTTATATGTGTCTGAATCAATACCTGCAGCGATATCTACTTTTGTTTTCCCATCCCGTTCATCCCATTCAATATCTCTTTTCCCTTCTGCTATCTCTGCAAATGCACCACCACTTGGTTTTCGCATGAGAGAAATTTGATTGTAATCACTACGATAAATAGGGGTATTAATATTGTGATTGAACTTTAATGTTGAAGCAAAATTGATCGTAGTATTTCCTGTCACACCCGTAACTAATTTCTGTTCTGTTTGTTCTGTCCCCGGCTGCCCAATAACCATAACGTCATTTGCTACCCATCCTTCATTATCCCGCACGGTCATTGAAGTTGCACCAACTGTATATTTCGTCGTAAGAAATGTTTCTTCCTTGCTAGGAATTGAAGGATGTTTAATACTTATTGTCTTAGCCATATATATAGTATAACAAATACTTCCTACTATTCGATATCCACATCACCACCAAAACTGTTTTCTGTGATATCTGCATCGAATGAATCTACACGTGTATTCCCCCATAATGGGACTGATATAACATCACCACGCATTCTTCTTGATGGAGGAGCAGTCGTCGTTGAGGTTGAAGATGTCGAACTACTCGAACTACTCGTACTCGTACTGGTAGACGTTGAAGTAGAACTGGATGACGTAGACGACGTAGACGATGTTGTCGAAGAAGTTGAGCTTGACGTACTCGTCGAAGACGTCGTACTTGATGTTGAACTTGTCGAACTGGACGTGGAGGTTGAACTCGATGTGGATGATGTCGAGCTTGATGTTGAGGTTGAGCTTGAAGTAGAACTGGTTGTACTACTTGTGGAAGAAGAACTGGACGATGTATTACTCGTTGTAGATGACGAACTTGTAGAACTGGAACTAGATGTACTCGTACTTGTAGAAGTTGAGCTACTTGTACTGGAACTTGTAGATGATGTGGATGTACTGGAGCTCGTACTACTTGATGTTGATGTACTACTACTTGTACTCGAACTTGTTGAGCTTGAAGACGTTGATGTACTCGTAGAACTAGTAGAAGTACTTGTTGATGAACTCGAGGTTGAAGTTGGAGGAGCAGTTGTTGTTGAACTCGAGCTTGTAGAACTGCTACTCGTCGAACTCGACGTGCTCGTCGAGGTACTCGTACTGGAAGAAGAACTAGATGTACTCGTACTTGAACTCGATGTAGTAGAAGTTGACGTTGTACTAGAACTCGTCAATGTATGATAAAGCGTTGTCGTGCTACTACTTGAAGTACTGGATGAACTCGTCGAACTCGACGTGCTCGTCGAGGTACTCGTACTACTTGAGGTAGAGCTTGTTGTACTGGAAGAGGTTGACGAGGTAGAGGTTGAAGAGCTTGTAGATGTACTTGAACTAGACGATGTTGAAGTTGAGCTGCTTGTACTGGAACTCGTTGAAGTAGAACTTGTTGAGCTAGAGGTTGAAGTCGAGGTCGAAGTAGATGTCGAACTACTTGTGCTTGAACTGGTAGACGTAGAACTTGTTGAGCTAGAGGTTGAAGAAGATGTACTTGTAGACGTTGAAGTACTAGAAGAGGTAGAAGTACTGGTGGTTGTCGTTACAATAGCTCCAAAAGTTACTCCCCATAAGTCTGTTTGAAGTGTTATAGATATTGGAACTGCAGTCGTTGTGGAACTACTTGATGTACTACTACTCGATGTGCTTGAACTAGTGCTTGTGCTCGTTGAGGTGGAACTACTTGTACTTGAACTAGTCGAAGTAGAACTTGTTGAGCTAGAGGTTGAAGTCGAGGTCGAAGTAGATGAACTTGTACTAGTAGTTGTTGCTCCTGCATCATCTTTATAGACATAAAAACAAATATCAGCTGCATTACTACCTTCCCAACCAGATAATGAAGAATAAACAGAATAGTTCCCATTGTGTGAAAGAGATGATATATCTACTCCAATTGTTAAATAATTATCTTGTGACCAACTTAAAGAAGAAACATCAAGAACTACTACATATTTTGTTCCATTAACCAAAGTTATCTTATTTGCTCCACTAAAAGTAAAAGTAGATAATGAAGGTGAAGAAGTTAGTGTTGAAATATCAAAATTACTAGATGTTGCTAATACTGAACCAGTAGGAATACTATCAGTACCAAATGCAGTTGCGTGGCTTTCCAAATAAATTTTGGCTACTACATTTCCAGTAGGAACACCTGTCTTTTTTAAATAAAATTTACAATTATTTAATACACCACCATCACCAGTAAAGGATTGACCTATATCAATTATAGGCTGAGATATGCCATCTGGAATCTGATAATAAAAATCTGCATTGCTTTCACTATAACTATCTACAATTTGTGCCATATAGTTTTATTTAGCCTGTTGCCATACGCGGCAACTGACCCAATAACTCCCATCATAATAATTAGCGACATTTGTAGAAATAATGGCAGTAAGCGTCAATTCCGTTCCCGCTACTGTTGTTGTATTTGTTGCTATTGTTTCCCATAGTCCAGAAACACGATTAAGAATCTGTAATCGAATAAAAGAGGTAGCACAGTTTCGCGATGACTTTCCTTTCCATGTTGGTGTTATTTGTTTATTGTTTGCTGTTCCTTTATCTTTAAATAAAAACTCTGCATAGCCCACAGTTGCCGGTTGATTAACATAAATATTATCATCTGTTGCTACATCAACATATTCCTGTGAAGTGAATGGAATAAGATCAGTATCACTTGCAGGAAGAGGGTCTACTTGATCCTGTGAATATTCTTTTGTTGTTGGAAATGGAAGCGTTGTCGTTGAACTCGAACTTGTAGAACTGGAACTTGTTGAGCTACTTGTGCTTGTGGAGGTACTTGTACTACTGCTTGAAGTAGAACTACTCGTACTGGAACTTGTTGAGCTACTTGTCGATGTTGATGTACTAGACGAACTCGATGATGTACTCGTAGAGCTACTTGTACTAGAAGTAGTTGAACTTGTTGAAGTACTTGTACTCGTAGAAGTAGATGTAGTAGTTGTTTCAAATGTTCCATTATATAAATTACTTACCTCTGTAGCAGTTAAAACACGAGTAAAAATTGCTACTTCATCCAAACTACCCTTAAAATGTTCCGATCCAGCAGAGCTACCACCTGCATCTCCGATATGACTTGTTAATGTAGACGCTCCACTTCCAATAGAAACACTGTCTGTACTTTTATCTAATTCTCCATTGATATAAAATTTTAATGTTCCATTTGAAGCTGCTGAAAGCGTCATTACAACGTGAACCCACTCAGAATGAGGCACTACATTTGTTCCTGGAAACTCAGCAACACCATTATAATAAGATAATACACCAGAAGTTAATTGAACATAAAATTCATATTGGCAAGCAGGATGATCTCTTTTAGCTAAAATTAAATGATATAAAGTTTTATCATTAGCTATATTTATCCATGCAGTAACACTAAACGCACCCGACATTGATAATCCAGTACCCAAACTTATATAACTTGTTGTTCCGTTAAAATTTGCTCCCTGATTAAATTTTCCATAAGAGGTTCCGTAAGTTATTGCATTATCTGAACCATTATTTACATTTTTTGCGTCATTACTATTTCCTTCCAATCTATAGTATGAAACTAAATCAGCATCTGAATATAAAGGAGTTGAATATAATTCTATAGCAGCCATACTACCAGTATAACAGAGAATACGAAGCTATTTCTGATATGGAGACTGATTATAGAAGGTGATAGCCTCAGGATCTTCCAGTCGTTCTAACCATTCGTCAAAGACTTGAACAAAAGAAAGATGGTGTCCATGTAATTTATCATTGAGAATATCCCAGGGACGCTTCGCGTGGTTTGCTGAACCTACATACTTTGATCCGCGACAAGAACCATCACAGTCATTTGGTAAACCAATACCAAGTAACTGCTCGAGTGTCATTACCTTTTTTAATTCAACCATATCCCGCTTGGATTGTGCCCGTTCTACCGCTTTTATATATAAATCTTTAAAATATTTTTTGTCAGTCCCTGATTTATTAAGATAGGTAATTAATACCCGTTCACCCCATTTATGTCCTCCTAACGCATATGCAGTTAACATTTGATTATGAATCAAAGAATTCATATTATAGTTATATCCTCTCCCTGCAGATAAATGAAATACCAATGATCGAGGATCAACCATTACAGTAGAACCTAACATCCACCATAAATTATCAAGCCAAGGTTCTCCGCCTCCATAAATTTGCTGATTTGTATCATATCCGCCAAATTCCAAATATTGTTTTTTATTTACTGCTAACCAACAATGTCCAGAACCAGGAACATAAAATGGTTGATCTGATACTTGTGCAAAATTCCATGTGCCTCCCAATTTTTCACCAATCTTTACTGAATATTGCATTCCGGGATGTGGATGTTCCATAGATGCTCCACCCCATGCAACGGGTGCATGAATAATTCCTCCATACTTTTCAAGCGTTTCAAGTGTATATTTAACAGTATTCGGTTTTACATAAATATGACCATCAGCAAATATAATATTTTTATATCGTGCATATTTTACAGCATTATGCCGTGCTCCAACATTACTAAAAACAGGATCATAACAAAAACGTACCCTTCCTTCATTATAAAGACCGCGAGGACTTAATTTATATTCATTTGATAATTGATTAGAAGAAATCTTGGAATACGCATTATCATAGGCAAATTTCCAAAATCTTGTTGTATTATCTTCAGATCCATTATCTGCAATAATAAATTCATATTTTTCAATTCCAGACTGCCAACAATCCAACATTAAACTTCCAACTGTATGAACAATGTTGGGAAATTCTGAACGAGCTGATATTATAAACGAAACTTCTAAATTCATATTATTTTTTTTCTTTTAAAATATGTTCTGTATCAAGCAATGTTTCTATTGGCAATATACATGCATAAGGCGGAGTGAATTTATATTTATTTGCCCATGCTTCATTCCGAAACGATCCATCTTTCAAATATGATAAATGGAAATATCGTGCAGGATGTTTTACTACTAATGGATTTTTCTTCCAATACAACATCCTGTCATTCACAAAAATAAGATCTCTCGGCCATGGTTTTGCATAATGTAATCCAGATTGTTTTCTAATCCATTTAGTAAACCATTTCTCGTTCCAATTTCCATCATATTCATGTTTATTTAAAAGTTGATAGGGATGAACGGTCAATGCATCCACTTTATCATTTAAAGCCCGTAGAACCGATTGTAGAGCCTCATACGGCCAAAAGTCGTCATCATCTAAAAATAATATCCAATCTTCAGTTGTTTTCTCTACCTGTTTTTGACGCTCCAAAGTAAGCATAGAGACTGTCTGTACGCTCTCATAATCAATAACGACCTTATCAGGATATTCTTTTTGCAGATTTTGAAGTACTTCCAATGTCCCATCCGTAGAATTGGTAGAAATAGTAATCAAACACCGATGAGCAAATGGAATAACCTGCCGTAAAACAAGTCCAATAAACGGCATTCCGTTCTTTACAATTGTATGTGTACAAAATTTCATAATTTTTTTGCAATACCAATTAAATGATGACCAATAATTTCAACCTTACAATTTCCAAAGACTTCCTCAATTAATTGTACAAATGTTTCTTTATTGTATTTCCTCACATGTTCTTCCGTTTCTTCCGGTCCGGACATATTATTAGGAACAGAGGCAAAAAAGGTTCCACCAAGAGTAAGCTTATCTTTACATAACATTACTACTTCCCTGTCTCTATAAAGGTGTTCAAGAGTATGATTAATGGATATAAAATCAAATGTCTCATGAAGTTCTCCAAGATTATAAATATCTAAAACTAATCCGTTAATACCATATTCTTTTTCCATCCGTTCAATTGCCAATCTTGAAATATCAACACCAAAACAGAAACAACCATATACTATTTTTGCCTGATGCAACATTTTCCCTGTTCCACATCCAAGATCTAAAACCCTCTTTGCTCCCGTTACTTTAATCTGTTGCAATGTTCTATCCATACAATACCGTTCTGTCCTTCTCCTCGGATTTCCCCATATAGTATTCCAATGTTCTTCTGTATTTCCTCGATCTGCCATATTATTTTTTCTTAGCAACGACTAAAATATTTGGTAATACTGTTCTGCTGACATTTCTTTCTATTCGTATAATTTCAAACCCAAGATTTGGAAGCGTTTCTTTAAATTTCTGCTCATACCATCCATCCCTGTGATAGGCCCATTCTGCTTCCTGAGATCCAAATGTATGCCGCGTCATCCAGTATGGATCTGTTGCAAAATTCTTACAAATATATTCAAAGTCCGGTGTTTCTAAAATAAATGTTCCCCCTGGCATAAGCCAAGAATAAATTAACTTTAATACTCGAACTCCTTCTTCCCGTCCAAAGTGCTCCAAGACATGATGCATTCGTATACATTCCACATCCTTAAACTCCATAGTACGGAAATCCCCTAAATAATCCGGATGTGCATATGCTTCAACATCTATGGTTTTATATCCCCTATGTGGTCTTTTTCCACAACCAATTTCAAGCATCATACAAGTATTACCCCCTGTAATTTATCTTCCCACCACTCTTTCTTTTTGTTTGTTACATGATACAATGCCTGCTTCTTTGTCAATTTATCCTCATATGCTACCCGTGCAAGAACGACTTTTCCTACACGTATCATTTCTTTTCTCACTGATTCTATTTCTTCTTCCGGAATATGTTCAAAAAAATCAGAAGAAAACACTATATCAAATGATTGATCAGCAAATGGAAGCATATCTGCAGGAGCAATCGATAAATTTTTTACATCCTTACCCCAAATGCTTTTTAATACAATGGCACTATCTACTCCATATGCCTGTATATTTTGCTTTTGTAATTCACGGACAAGTGCTCCAAGCCCACAACCAACATCCAATACTGTCTTTGGATGATATGCGTTAATAATAGAGACTAATCCATTTAATCGAGGCTGATTAAACTGGAATATTTTTGATGCGTGATAATATTGATAACTATAAAGTTCCATAATTATAATCCATGAAATTGTCTTCTAAAAATTTTATCTTCATTTCCTTTTACAAAATCATCCTGATTAAAAAATATTTCCTGACCATTGGACAATAATAATGAAATAGGAATAGATTCCTTTAAATCATATCCCTTTCTAAATCCCAAATCTATTGCCAATTTTTTCATACAGATAGCTGCCCAGTATGTATATTCCACCGCCTTATCCGTCCATTTGGTTCCCGCTATCCGATGGCACATAAAATATCCAATCTTCTTAAAATCTTCCCTTCGCACAACAAAACAGTTGGAACCGGCAC
>Ga0172381_10002048_pt1 | contig 22910 bp, 46 predicted proteins | sample Leawel6488metaG_FD_119754 | JGI IMG/M metagenome (GOLD analysis project Ga0172381, IMG submission 119754) | Leachate microbial communities from a municipal landfill in Southern Ontario, Canada - Leachate well 64-88 metaG | ecosystem: Engineered > Solid waste > Landfill > Unclassified | place...
CCCACAAAAAGATACTCCGGTTTATCGAACGCCATTGCAGCAAGGAGGTGGTGTAATGGAACTCCTTACTGTCCACGACGCCGCCGAGCTTCTATCTGTCTCCGATGAGACGGTGCGCCGGTACTGCAATGCCGGGAAAATATCGGGTGCCTCCCGCCTTGCTGATCGCGGCCCGTGGAGAATGCCGGTTGCATCGGTTGTATCTCTTGCCGGGGGGAACACTGGAAGGATGCGGATTGAATCGAATCACAATACTGCCATGACACATGACGCGCTTGGGAAGGCGCTCACACAATCGATCAGAAAAGGACGGTAGGCTGGTGGACAAGAGCTATAAGATACGGATGCGGACGGTGTTTAACGCTCACGATGCCATTGAGAAAGTGCTTGACGATGGCGCCGAGGCCGGGAAGCGTACTTATGAAACCGGAGAAATGACGCTCAGTGACATCGTGAAGCACCTTGAAGCGAATGTCAGAAATCTGCGCCATTGCATCGACACCGGGAAGCCGGTTATTCGCAAGGACATCACGCACACCCTTGCGCGGGCGGCAATGGCACTCTATCGGTTCGACGGGGAGGAACACGCCAATGGGAGCACAGCAGCAGGAACAGACGCGGCCCCTGCAACTGGACATGAGGTTCGACGGGGCGACGTACAGCCCAAGTCAGGACGGCGCAAGAATGCTCGGAGAACTGAAAAAGGTATTCGAGTACATGCGCGGCGGCGAGTGGGTAACGCTCGCGGAACTGGAAAGTAACATCGGGTATACATCGGCCTCGCTTTCGGCCCGGATACGGGATTTAAGAAAAGCGCGGTTCGGTTGTCATGTGGTGGTGAGCAGACGCAGAAGGCTCAACAACAAAGCAACCAGTCAATGGGAATACCGGCTGGTAAAGTGAGGGAACAATGAGCATGAGACGGTTCGCATTGCTCGGCATGGTTACCGGACTGAACAACATAAAGGAAGATGTCGATACCATGACCTACGATGGGGGCATACCATCACAAGAGAAAATCGACGTATACGAGCAAGCGTCTATGGGGATTAAAACCGCTGTTGCGAAACTCACCGAAGCGCTGACGATGGAGGAGTAATGAATCACTGCCGCAGGTCAGCACGCATTTACCCGTCAGCACCGACGGGGAGGATCAATCGGATGCTTGAGCGCATCGGAAACTGGTTTGGTGAAACTATGCTACAGTGCGTCGGGTATGCGTTTCTGGTAAGCATAACGGCATTCACAGTCTGGTATGCGGCATGGCAGGTGATACGGTAGTCTCCCGTTACCATGAGTCACCCTATAACTGTGAGGCATGATATGTAGGTACGTAAGGCGCGTCAAGCGGCGAAACTGCGGGATAAGCTATGGCAATAACACAAATCTGGTGTTGCCGTAAGAGGCCCAAGGGAGGGGTGGAATAACGGTGTGTATGTAAGGCGCGGTGGCCCGTGACAGGGGTTGGGCGGCGAAACAGCCCACAAACCTAAAGAGACGATGGAGGTGGCCTTGCCATGATTGCGGGGCCACCTATAAAAACGAGGGAGGGAAGGGGCAGTGCAAATACAAGAGCAGAAGCTAACGGCCGAACAGGTCGCCGCGAACATCAGGGCAACGAAACGGGCAAAAGCCCGCGTCTCATTCCGACGCGCAATGGAAGGCATACGGAACTTCAACAAAACCATGTCACGCCGTCCGGGATTGACGAGTCCTGCCAAGATGAAACCCGTCGCCAAGGCAACCGGGTTACACATAGCGGGCAAGCGCGACTGGAAACGCACCGTGCATAAGTGGCGGAAATCGGCATGAGCGCAGTCACCTCACAAAACCTTCACGACGCCATACACAGGTACATCCACGGCAAGTCTGCACGGAACCTGACAACTACAGAGCGTGACGAACTACTGGTGTCAGACGAACCGCCGAAGCACCTACTCTCCATGTGCGTTAGGTGTAAGGGTCCGATGATGTCTCGGACGGGCCTCTGTGCTGTCTGTGAGTCTGCGGCGCACAAGCTCGGAGAAACCATCATGCGGGCCGATGCGCCGATTATCGTCTGCCGTCTTGGGCCGCGCATGACACGACTATTCGCTTTCCTTTTCACGCCACACAAGAAAGGAAGTCACAATGACCGGCACGGTTGCGATAGGGAAAGGGTTGTGCCGAATCAAAATCAAATCACAGAACATGCGCGACCGGCTGGCAGAATTACCGAATGTCATGGTTGATAATCAACGAGTGATCTTCCCGGCGGCGCAAGTCAAGGAAATCAACGCAGTACTGAGAACAACGAAACGGGGGTAGTGAGGATGGAAGCGGAAGAAAAGATTACAAAGGTTATGGGAACCTACAAATTCACCAACGAAGAAAACCGGCAGAACGGGGTTGACCTCGCCCGCAAGCTCGAAGAACAGGAGAAGATCGAGCTTGATTTCGCCCGCATCAAATCTGACTTCAAGGCCCGCCTCGACGCAGTACATAGCGAAATCGTATCGCTTCGGAACAAAGTGCAGAGCGGCGAGGAACAACGGGACTATGAATGTCGTCTCGAACTCGACGACGACCAGAAAGAACGCCATTATATCGACATCCATACCGGCATACTCATCCGCGCCGAATTGTTTCATCCCGAAGATTACCAACGCGAAATCCCAATCTGAGGTAATTGCTGATGATTACCGATAGACAGCTTGCCGCACGGAAAGAATACCTGGGGGCAAGCGAAATCGCCGCACTCTACGGCCTTGACCCGTTCCAAACGGCATACGATGTGTACGCCTCGAAAGTCTACGAACTCGAAAGGCCCATGCCGGAAACCGATGCGCAATCACGGGGCAACCGGTACGAAGCGGCTTTGATTGACTTCGCCTCCCATACTCTCGGAGTGCAGATTGACACCGACCCCGAACGCATGGAATACCGGCACCCGGACTACCGGTTTCTCGTTGCTCACCTTGACGGCCTGACCGATCCGGTTGACGGCGAGCGGTGTATTGTCGAATGCAAAACAACGGTTGTCACGGATGAATGGGGCGACCAGTGGACAGACATGGTGCCGAACCGGGTAAATATCCAGTGCCAGTTTCAAATGGAATTATCTGAGAAAAAGAAAGCCTATGTTGCGGCCCTTCTTGGACGGCGCGGGGCATTCGAGGGCATCTATGTCATCGAGTACAACGAGGAAATCGCAAAGGCTATCGTGGCCCGTGCGGTTGACTTCTGGCACAACAATGTCCTCACGAAAACGCCGCCCCCCGACTCGCTTCCCGGAAACATCGAATACCTCGAAAGAATCAGGCGTTCCCCGAAAACATGGGCCTCAATCGGAGACGACCCGGTACTTGCATGGCATGAGGCCAGTCAGAAGCGAATCGAAGCCGAGAAGGTAGAGAAGGACGCAAAGGCGCGGTTGCTGGTTGCTATCGGTGACAATGAAGGCGTAAGGCTATCCGATGGCCGCGTGTTCTCGTACCTCCTGCAGGAACGGGCAAAAGACATCACAAAGAAAGTCAAGGAGCTGTACCCGGCAATCTACGAAACCCTTGCCGACAAATCACAATACCGAGTACCGAGAATCACGAAAGGATAGAAGATGAACCGGAGTGAAGAAAACGATATGGCGGTAGTAACCGTTGAGCCTACCGCAGTAGAATCAATCAACCGCGCCGAAATCGACATTCAGATCGCCACGGCAAACAAGTATCGCCGTGACATTACGCGCTTCAAGGAAGAAGCCCTGTCGATGGCAACCATTGACGAGGAAACCGCCGAATCGTGTTTCTATGCGCTTCCTCGCGGCAGGAAGAACATCGAGGGGCCATCTATCCGGCTTGCCGAGATAGCGAAAGTCTGTTACCGGAACATCCGCACCGGGTATCGCATCGTTGCCGAGGACAAGACAACGGTCACGGCGCAAGGTTTCTGCCATGACCTCGAACGAAACGTGTTTACCGCTATCGAAGTAACGCGGCGCATTACCGACAGGAACGGCACGAGGTACAATGATGACATGGTGGCAGTAACAAAGAACGCAGCCGGTAAGATTGCCGAGCGCAACGCCATATTCGCCGTCATCCCTCGCGCCTATATCAACAGCATCTACAACGCCGCGAAAGACGTTGCCATCGGTGACGCCAGTACGCTTCAAGACCGCGTACAGAAGATGATTGCCTACTATGCACACATGGGCGTCGTGGAAAGCAAGGTACTTGCTCTCATCGGGAAACCCGGCATTGACGACGTTACCCTGAGCGACCTTGAATTTCTTACCGGCGTCAAGACGGCCATCAAAGAGGGCGACCTTACCGTTGATACGGCTTTCAATGGTGAGGCAATAGACGATGGCAAGACCCGCACGGAACGCCTTGCCGACATGCTCAAGAAAGACCAGAAGGTGAACGTGCAGGGGACACCGACACCGAAGAAAGGGCGCTCAACCGTACCCGCCTCCGAACCCGTTGACGCCGAAATCGACGATAGCCAGAACCCGCCGGCCGGTGACGGCCTACCTTTCCCCGCGTCACTGTGAGGAATAGCCATGAGTGACGCCGCCCACCATAAAGCCATACCCTATTCCACACAGCAGGGCCGATACATTGGCGATGAATTAAACGCATGGCTTGAAGCGCTTGGTGTTGATTGCTCGGAACTGGTGAGGCGAACGGGCATTCAGGACATCCCCATAATGAGGCGCAATGGCATCCGTGCCGGTGAAAAGAGGCTGGTTCGGATCACAGCGGCCCTCGGTATCTCTGAACACGAATTCTTCCGTGGCCCTGACAAGGACATGCTGGCGGGCGATATGTGGGTAGCGCGTGACCGGATAGGGCGGGTGATGCAGTCATGGTGCAAAGGGTGTGATGCGCCTCGTAACCAGTGCGGGGCATGTGTCGGATTTAATATCCATTGCGCCATGACTGCGGTTCTGACCGGGAGAAGCATAGAAGAGACAGTGCGCGAAACCCGTATGCGGTACGAGCGCAGTGTTGACGAAATCGGGACACTGTACGACTACAGTACGACGATACCGGAGAGACATCATGGATGACATCTACGACATCGAGATTGAGGAATACGTCCGCTATGATCGGCACGGTTGCCTTGACATCGACCGGGAGATATACGAACTGGTAAATGGCCTGACACCGGAAGTACTCGAAACGGCGGCGCGTGAGGCGACAATACCGTATGCGGACGGCACACTCCAAATCGACTATGACCTTCTGCGAAACGAAATCGTGAGGCTGTCGTGACGCGGGTCTATAACACGGCGGAGACACGGACACCACTCGATCAGTTCGCGTCTGATTATGGAATGAGCATTGCCGAAGCCGCTGGCCTGGTAATGGGGCGCACCGAGCAGGAAACCGAGGGAAAGATGGCGACGTTTGATAGCTGGTTTGCGAGGGAGATTGTGACGAGGGTGGAGGGGAGAAGGTGAAAGAGACATTCAGAAATAACCTGCATTTAAGCCGACAAAATATAGATCGGCTTTACCTGATAAATTCAATCATCGATGAATATGCTTCCGAGGGTTATCGGCTTACCCTTCGGCAGTTGTATTATCAGTTGGTTTCTCGGATTGTCATTCCAAACTCTCCGGCTGAATATGGAAAACTCAGCAATCTACTTGTCAGCGGAAGGATGGCGGGAGTCGTTGACTGGAATGCAATCGAAGACCGCGTTCGCATCCCATATATGCCGTTTTGGACAACCGGAATACCAGATGCACTTCAAACAATAACGGATCAATACCGGCTCGACAGACAAGAGGGCCAAGATAACTACATTGAAGTCTGGTGCGAGAAGGACGCATTGAGTGGAGTATTGAAACGGATCACATCACACTATCACGTATACCTCATGGTGAACAGGGGTTATAGCTCATGCACAGCCATGTACGACGCTGCAAAGCGCTTTCAAGATAGATACGAGTCGAACGGACAAAACGGGTATATCCTCTATCTTGGCGACCACGATCCATCGGGACTTGATATGATACGTGATATATCTACGCGACTGGATGAATTCGGCGTAGAGGTTGAGGTGCGACACCTGGCGCTCAAAACAGAACAGGTGCAAAGATATAACCCCCCTCCTAATCCAATGAAGATAAAAGACCCCCGAGCCGGTTGGTACATCGGGAAGTTTGGAAATACATCGTGGGAAGTAGACGCCCTGAACCCGAAAACGCTTCATGCACTGATAGAAGAACAGATGGAAGAATTGATTGACATGGAATTATTCAACGATGTGCTGGCGCAAGAGAAAAAGGACATTCAAAAACTCAAGGCTGTAGTCAAGGAAAATAGTTGACGTCGCATAACGTATTCACGGCCTGAGCGCCGTGGTGGGAGGGGTATCATGGCAGGTAAATGGTGGGATGAGGGATTCAGATGGCCCATAGACATATTCGGAATCAGGATACGCATCGGTCGCGGCGATTCCTTTAATGGCCCATTTGACAACGGATGGGGATGGCAGATAGGTATCCGATTCGACAGCCGCTCGGTTATGTTCGACCTGTTGTTTTTCTCTGTGCTTATCTATTACCGTGGACACTGAAAGCGAGGACAGTATGATTATCGAAACCATACGAAACATGACGTGGTATTGCTGGCTTATCCCGTTGCCGTCAAGCATTGACAGCACTATGGTAGTAGTCATGCTGCAACGAGGTAGCAACTGCCGCTATACGCCTGACGTGTGGAGCCTGTCGCGGGATGGTGTGATGTTGTTTGAGAATTACGATGTCATGGAGCAGGACAAGTACACGATATACCTGACGGCGGCAGAGAAGGCCACGGTGAAGCATAATCAGGGAGGAAGCTGGTGAAAACATGTAAGGGATGTAGGGCGCTGTCAACGGGTGCCATGACGCTCTGGAAGGGCTATCCTCACGGATGGTGTCAGATAGAATATCCGACAAGATTATATTCAGAGATGGAAGAAGTGGCAAAAGCGGATGAAGCTATCGATAGAGTACCCGACGAGAGAGGACGGGACAAATGTCCCAAACCTCGAACTCTTCATGCTCTGAGCGATGCCATCAGTAAGCATAATCAGGGAGGGTCGTATTGATGACTGAACGCCGGGTATATGTGGACTGTAGAGGTGATGAGTATACAGCCATCGCGTTGGGCGGATCGAGTTATATCCTGATGCTTCCATTTACATCAGGTAAGGAAAGGTGCGGTCATAGGCTCCCTGCCTTCCCCCATCCTTACGCTCGTTTCGGGTCTGCGCAGGTCGTGCTCGACCGCTATGCCAAAGAGCAAGGGTTGCTGGATGTCAAACCGTATTGGGAGAAGGAGCCTACCGATGGGTAATCCTGAATGTGCTGAATGTATGAATGATGGTGGCGGGTATGACTGCGATGGTTGCCCAAATGATGACACGGTATTGCTACCGACTAACCCGCCGACAGTAGCGCAGATTGTAGCAAAGCAGTTAGAAGATACCGGGTGTCATGGCCTAAACTTCATCGCCGCAGGTGGTAACATTATCTGCCATTGCGAAGGGCCAGCGTTGCTTGTCCATGACCCCGATGGTGAACCTTGTAGAAAACCGTATGGCTGTCGCCCATTCAAGCGAGGTGAGTGAGATGGATATTGTTCGTATACTAAATTGTATTATCGTATTATTGGGAATTTGTGCTGCATGTGGTGGTATTTCCGTTATGGTGCTATCTGAGATAAACAGCAAACTACAGCGAATCATAGACAGAATTGATTACGGGAAACGAGGTTATGAATGAAATCATATAAACAGGGCAGCCTAATCTTGCGGGTCTTGATTACATGGGCAATGACCGACGAGGATGGCAATGTGGTTGACGGTTCGCCCGATAGTTTTGAATCACCAGATGAGGCGCAGATTAACCTTGATGCCTACGCGCAGGAGCATGGATTGGAGGAGGTGGAGGAATGAACCTGTATAATCCGAATGCCACATGCCCGAAGTGTGGGAACGAGGGGGTAACGTCATACTATCAAAAAGCTGTCAATCATTTATTCCGTGATGGTGGCCCCGAACGCATAATAAGAACGTGCATACGCTGCCATTACCAGTGGGGCGAGGCACCATTGAAACCAAGCGAGGCCGCGAATGAATAGCCACTCTCTCATCATCCCGCCTGCTTTGATCGACGCCGCGATTGCTGGCAGGATAACAAAATGGATTAGTCTGGTGCCGGAACCACACCAGTCACTATTGAACAATGATGATTATCTGGTTGACGAGTTTCTTCCTGATCAGCACTCTCCCCTCGGCGTTCCCGGCGATGAGATATACATGGCCGAGGAATTGCGCGGGGATGGGCAACCGGGCAATAGGCGCGTTGGGATAATGCGCTATGGTTTCGACGGCGAAATGGTTTTAGCTTGCGCAACATGCGGGAAGGTTAAGTGCAAGCATAGCAATTTTCTTGCCGATGTAGTATGGCAGTACACAACGAACTCGCGTTCAGCAAAGCAAATGCCTCGCTGGGCTTCCCGTCGCGTCTGGCGCAACACTGGCGTAGAGGTGAAACAGTGGGGAGGCTTTACTGCCGAGGAACAGCGGTTATATCTGCAAATACATCCCGGTATACAACAGATTGCAAATGATGACTGGTACTTCGTCACCAGCTTGGAGGCGATGTAATGTGTGAGTCAACTAAAGTAAAAAAGAAGGGTGAGCGTATTCTTGTCCGAATGGTGGGGGATAAGACCTTCTCGGCTGGTGTACTTGATATATGCGTTTTTGAAGATGGCAGGTTAGGAGTAATCGCAAACAAGGGGTTCGAGATATTGATAATTACCAGCCAGGAGGAAGTATGAAATGCCCTACGTGTATGCATCGGCTCGCTTGCAATTCCGATAGTATGCTAGCGTGTTGTGCAAATAATTATGTAAAGTATGAACCAGACAAAACAGCAATCGAAGAAAACACGCTTATAGAACTTGATCGCACCATCGCAGAACAGGCCGAGCGCATAGCCGCGCTGGAAGCACAGCTTGCCGAAGCCACGAAACCGCTGGCATGGCGTAAGCTGAATGAGGACGTGCCCGCCGATATGTGGGCATTATTGATAGAGCCTGGTGGATACATATTTTTGTTTCATAACGACACCGGACGCTCCTTAAAAGTGAGTAGCAGATATACTGGTTGGATACCGCTCTCCGAACTTACCGGCCATCATGAGGTGACGAAATGAGCGATGTAAGGAGCATAGATGACAGGGCTATTCACGATGGCGATGACCCATGTTTCTCACAGCATGAAATACGCCGATGTCACCACCAATGTACTGATACATCGTGGACAAACTGTGTCTACGGCAAACAGAGTTTCCGTTATGCTAAATGGTGCCGCGACCACAAGAACTGCCAGATGAATAACGAAATGATACGAAAGGATTGAGAGGATGAAAACGCAGAGAGTATACAACGATAGCTATTCATGGTGTATCAATTTTCTTCTGGTACTGGTTATTATCCTTTTCGGCTTATTCGGCGGGCTTACTTGTAACAATGTCAAGCAAGGAAAACGAATCGAAGCTCTTGAAGACATGCACAGAGCAACGTCCGATACCGTTGTTACACCGAGAATATTCTCAGCATTCACAGATTCGATAGTATGGACGCTACCACAAAGCGTAACCAGCATAACACAAGAAGAGAATGATGTAAAAACAATCTATGCGAAATACAATGGTTCATGGAAAAAGAAAGTGGATGCTGAATGGGAGTCTGTCAAATGACCGCACCCATCAACCTTGCCAACCCGGACGAACTCAGGGATTATGTGTCATGGTCAGTCACAAGATACAAGATTGGCGGCAAGACTATCATCGATAAGGCCCATTATATTGATGATAAAATCTATACTGTTATTCCTGACCTTACAAAATCCCTATTGCTCGACGCTCTCGATTACGCCACGACCGAGGGGCCGATTGACTACTCACGGCTGGCATACTACATCGAGAAAAATCTGCCGGAGGAAGAAGAATGTGGGAAATAGTGGCGATCTATGCGCTGTCATGGGGATGCCTGCTGGTTGTTGTTGCCGCTGTCGTATGCCTACTGTGGGCAATATGGGATGAATGGAAGAACTTGCGGTAGTATTATACACTTTTCAAGGGGGCCGCGTGGGATGGTGACACAGGTATACAGTAAGGATTTCGAGGAAATGTTTTGGGCTGTCTATCCATCGAGGAATGGCCGGAAGATAGGCAAGTATAAGTCCTTCGTGATATGGAAGAAGATTGTCGGCCGGAGCAAGAAAAAGCCGATAGTAATTCGTGACAACCTCCGGTTCCAGGTAGATAATGACTGGCTCGATGCAAAGCGGGAAAGCGGGAAGTTCTGCCCCATGCCGGAAACATGGCTGAATCAGCGGAGATTCGAGGACTCGATAGAGGCGCTGGCGCAATCCACAGAGAATGCGAGTATCGCCGTGAGTGCCCCGATTGAGTCGCCGGATGACAGTAGCGATGTAATCATTGCCGAGCGCCGGGCCTATTTCGAGGCGACCTACCCGAAGGAAAACGAGGCATTCAGAAAGTACCTTTCGCGGATCGAAGATGAAATCAACGTGCAATCGTATACCACTTGGTTCGCGCCGCTGGTATGCGCCGGATTGCGGGATGGCAAGGTCGTTGTATGGGCACCACGGGCGTATTACGTATCGTGGCTTGACGAACACTATCGGGCACTCATGGAGCGAATCATCGGAAAACCGGTCACATTCATAACCGGAGGTGAGAAGTGAAAGAATCAGTCCGACAAAAAATAGACATTTGCTTGGCCGGTATTGTTATATGTGCCATGCTGTTTATTGTGTATGGCATATTATGCTGGGTAATCGTTTCTATTCTCGTGGGTTTTGATGCTGAGGAATCAATTACTTTGCTTGAAGCCTATAAAAATATCATCATGTTTTTTATAAATCTTGCACGGCATGTAGTCTAACAAGATGCGGAGGAAACAAAGTGAATATCCTTGCGCTTGACTGTGCTACGAAAACGGGCTGGGCGACACTGGTAGATGGTATCATTACCACCGGGACACAGGACTTTTCAAAGCGGCGCGGCGAATCAAACGGGATGCTCTTCCTGCGATTCAACAAGTGGTTGCACGACATGAAAAACATGCTTCCATCAGGCGAAACATTCGGCGTCGTGTATTACGAGAAGGCACACCATCGCGGCGGTGCGGCAACAGAGATAGGCGTCGGATTGGCAACCCGCGTCATGGAGTACGCTACCAGTATCGGAGCCGAATACATGGGCGTTGCTACCGGGTCGCTCAAGAAGTTCGCAACCGGGAGCGGCGGCGCAAGCAAGGATGACATGATGGCCGCATTCGAGAAGGCAACCGGTCGCAAGCCCATTGACGATAACGAAGCTGATGCATACTGGATTCTCAGGCTCGCAATGCAGGAGGTAGGGGCATGATCGCAATCATCGTTTCCATCCTCGCGCTTATCGTTTCCGTGTTCGCAATCATCGAGGCCAGCATTGCCAGTGGGACAACGAACGAGGTAGGTGACCGCATATCGTTTGTCGAGAACATGGTGCGCCAGCATGAGCAGCTATTCAAGACATGGGGCGACTGGCGGGATAAGCTGGTGCTGAAACGGAAGAGAAGGGAAGTGCAATACAATCGTGTCGTAGACATTGGCGAAGCACACAGTATGGCAAAGCAGGAAGATTTTATCCGTGGCGACCAATGGACACCGGAACAACGATTAGGTGGAGTACGTCATCAAGAACCTATAATATGCGATGACAGCAGCGACGACATAACACCCGAAGAAGCCGCCGCTAAACTGAGTGCATGGTACGGCAATGCACTTGGCCGCGTCACCGACATTGCCACCGCACAGGAGCAAGCGATTCTGGATGACTTCATACGGGAGGAATCACGATGCGACTAAAGATAGAAATACGCAGGAATAGCGACGGCGTAATAGCTGAGGATGTTTGGGAAGACTGGGAGTGGTATAGCGAAATATGGCAAGAAGGGAACTTTTCGTGCGACTGTAACCGCGCAATCTTCTTTGACAAGGCGAATGGAGACACGTCGAAACCGCTTGAATCATACGAGTGTTCTTATGGCCTATATTCGGTGCGATGTTCCGACGCAGATACAGGGGAAATACTATACAACGAGCTATGAACCACCATCAGGGAGGTGTATTGTGCATGTTATTCATAAAGAAAGAAATGCAGGGAAAACTACCGAGCTTATCGCACTCGCATCGGATGAAGGTGGCTATATCGTCTGCCATAGCCATAAAGAAGCCCATAGGATTAGTAGAGTAGCGGAAATAAGTGGCAAGCAGATTCCTTTCCCGATTACCTATGATGAATACTTACGCGGTTCGTTCTGTGGTAGAAACATCAAAGCATTTTACATCGATAATGTTGACCTCTTACTTGCAAGAATCGCCAAAGGTGTACCCGTAAAGGCTATTTCCATAAATGATGACTGTCGCTCCGCTGGCACCATACAACTGGAGAGGCAGTGGGTGCAGATGTCAGACCAAGGATATGATTCATTGGGAGAAAATACCTGCGGCGGTCATCCATCGAAACAAGATGTGGATGACTTTCTCGCCGCAATGAAAGAAGCGAAGAAACGCAGGGAAAATATCGTGCGACTGGCAAATATTCAGCAGGAGCAGAATTACAGGGACAGCGCGGTATTCAAAAACCTACTCCTTGCGAGTCACCACCCCGTCAAGGCAACACCATCCATGCGCTTGCGCCGCGCAATACAGTGGCTTCGAAGCCGCATACGCGCTGTCTATCTCGCCGCACGGTACGGGACAACAGAAAGCGATTGACATACAAAAAGGCCGCCCGGATTGAGCGGCCTTCTCGTTGCAAGCGGGCTTATCCCTGTGCTACTATCTTCCGGGGCGGGCCGGTACTCAGTCGCTTCTTGGTATGCCAATAGGGTGTTTTGCACTTCGGGCAAACCTTTGGATTAGCGAATATCCCAATCCAGTCATAACCACACCTCAGGCAGTGATGCGGGAACTTCGATGTCTCACCCTGTCCGGCATTCGACAACACGCTACCGAGCGCGGCGCGGGCGATCCGTATACCTTCCTCCCATGCCCTCCAGACGGGCGAGCTTATCCAGCCGCTTACGGGCGATATGGGGTTGACGGTGATGCCCTTGACGAGTGTATCCCCCGGCGAATAGGTTTCGTCCGTCTCCGGGTCAATCAGGACGGGCACGCCGGCATCCGAATCAGGGTGAACCGTGGACAGTGTACCCGGACGCTCCCAAGGCGATACATGTACGGGAATCTCTGCTTTCATGCGTGTATATCCTCCGTGTATGATGTGAAAAGCGGGTTTATCCTTCTGCTGGTAGCTTCCAACGGGGCATTGCGCCCCGTTTCGCCGTCACCGGCTCATCAGGGAAGCGATTCTTCACTAACTTACACGCCCGTTGAGGCGTGCCACCTCGCGCGCTACCTCCTCTCGAACGCCACGCTCACCGGGGAACTCAAAGTACGAGTGAGTTTTTCGCTCGTCTGGTGACTTGCGGGAAATGGGTTTCCCATTCATTCTTATTGTGAGGCCAATACCATCGATGCCCCACCAACTACGGTCTACCACGAGAGTGTCTCCATCGTGCGCCAGGGTCAGTGTTTCTCCCTCGTCGCAACCAGCAAACACACTACCTTCCGGCAACGGTTCACCGGATTCGACAGTGCCGCCGAGGGCGAGAACCAGTTTCCTCGCCGTTACATTGCGGCCCATAAAAGCCGCGATTGCTACTTCACGAAGTACGTTGTTCATGTTTTCCCTCCTGTTAATGATATTGGCCGCTTGGTCTGTAACCTTGACGTACAAATCACTTTCGTGATTATCCGATTGCTACCGCGTTGACCTTGCCCCACGATTGCAGATACTTGGCAATCGCACCCGCCGCCGCCATGTTCGCCGCTTTGTCCGGCCCCTCCTGCACTCGGATCAAAACGGACTTATCCCCCTGCTTCCGGTCTTTCGCAAGCCACCTGCCGAACCCTGACACAAACCCCGTCACTTCAACCCTTGCGCCACCTGTGCGCCCGGACGGTTGCGCCTGTGTATACGCGGCCCGTCCCTGCTGTAATGCCCGGTCATAGAGCAATCCATACTCGTGATCAAGATACTTGCCCTTTGGCCCCTTCTCAGTCTTGTATATCGCCGTCTCTGCGAACCGCGCCTTGATAAACTCCCCTGCCTCAAGATAGAAGGATCCCATGATAAAATCTACGTCATGCCGGGACATCGGGCAATTACGCACGTCATACCCCGTTTTACAGAAGATGGCGAACGATTGCCGGGAAGTCAGACCGCCGGGGGTGAGAGTAATAACCTTGCCGCGTTTCGTTGTGCGTGTCCTGACTTCTTGGCGCTCACCCGCCGGGACTCCATGCCCCCAAGCATCGCCCGCGTACTCGTCATCATCGGGCATACCTACCAAGTCAACGAGAGTCAAGCCGCTTGTGTTGTGGATCGTCGCCTGTACTGCGTTCATGTTTCACCCCTTTACTTGTGCCGGACTATTGTCTATATTGTCCGTTGCGCCACACGCGGCGCGGTTTCACCCCTTGCCCCCGTCGGCCCTGACAGACTGGCGGGGGTATTTGTTGCTACCGATATTCAGCCGCATCCTGTGAGTAGAACAGACGCGACAAGAATAGCGATAGTACGTTTCATTGTGTGACCCTCCGAATAGGTTAATCGGCGCATAATGCAGAGAGAACGTCATTGTTTAACTCTTCGGAAAGTATCTCATAGATGCCAGGGATGGCAAGTAGTTGCTCACCGGACATGCCATCAACAAGGTCGATCAGTTCTGCATCAAATTGCTCTGTTGTGACGTTACTTGCTTTCATCGTGCTACCCTCCGTTAGTCGTTATAGAAGCTAATGCGTGCTCCGAGATTAACCCATGCTCTAGCGGTGCGAATAGCGTTAATCGCCGTAATCTGCGGGTTTACCCTTCTAATGCCGTCGTACAGTTCCTTTAGTGTCTGCATCGCGTTCCCCTCCATTAGCGTGTGCTTCGTGATGTTTCTTGCCTATATAATACGCCGGTATATACACCCTGTCAAGCGGTATTTTGCATGGACACGAAAAAAAGTTCTTCACGAGCCTACCATCCCCGGATATATTGACTACCAGTTACCCCGATACATACACCCCCAAGCGGGGCCGGATCGCTCCCTCTCACTCCCTCCCGGTTCGGCCCCGCCCTCCCCATACTGCGTCACGCCCCGACGGCGCACCGCCGCCACCCCCGCCCGAAGCCCCCTAGATATTGCATGATACTATCTTTCTCTTTTAGTATTTAAGTACTTCGTCTTCTTAAAAGCTTTTAATACTCTCTCGCGTGTGCGTATATGCGCGTGTAGGCATTATACCCTTCGTACAACCTCGTAGCCACCGCACCATACCCCGCGTATAGCGTAGCAGAAAAGTACATCCTAGAAGACTTGAGGGCACACCGGGGAAGATGGTAAGATAGCAGCTTGCCCCAAGCAGGTGGCAACACCCCTAGTATACCGTAGACTATGGCACCCCCCTACCGTGGTAAACGCACAGTGTAACAGCTCCCTCGTGACAGCAATCGGCGCAGAGTGGCTATTCGCGGGATTGCCAGCATAACAGGGAGTAGTATCAACGCCGCAGAATGAGAATGTAACGCGCGCGCAGGGGGTACCCTTGACCCTCGGAGGTGTCGAGCTGTAGTATATACCTGATCCTCACACACAGGTTTTTTGGGGAATATTTTTTTGGGAAAGTAATGGCCGGTGTAACTCAACTGGTAGAGAGCTGGCGCCATCAGCGCTTGCAAGGTGCAGGTTCGACTCCTGCCACCGGCCACAAAATAAAACACATGGTGACGATGTGGAAAGCAGACACATACGGTCTTTGGCGCATGACCTAGGTAATAGGGTGCTAGCCCCGACAAGTGGCGTTGCAATGAGGCCATTTTGCCAGCAGGAGTAGCGACCTGCTCACCATGTGAAATAACGGAGGGTATCATGAAAGCAAGCTGGGAAACGGGTGATTTCTTCGACATGTATGGTGGTATTACCCGGAGGAATCCGACGTGCCGCGTTTGTGGGTATGCCATGCCGACTATCCCATACGGCGCAGACGGTGAGATAAGGGCACGGTATGAACGCGATATGGTTTCCCATGTGATGGCATATCACGGTGACGAAGTGAAAGCACTGATGAAACGACGTGAAGAAGAGGAGGCTCAGCATGAAAGCAACGGTGACGGTAACGACGCATGACGGAATCAAGATAGCGGCTGATGTTGATGACAACGGGAGCGGTGCGGCGATTGCGTCGGCTGTCAATAACATCCGTGCTGCCAAGGATAGCACAGGGGCGAAGGTGGATTCCCGCATGTCGGATATTGTAGCAAAGGCGATAGGGGATTTCTGTGCGACGGCAGATAGTAACCAGACGATAACGATTGAAAACAATGGCTACAAGTTCGAGTTGGTGATGACACAGGTTCGGCGGTTAAAGCTGGGGGAAGGGGTGTAAGATGAACGACGAAAAGAAGAATCTGGTGCTGGTGCCGGTTGGTGATGGCATGGTGGCGATCAATCCGAGCAAGGTTATCGGAATAGGGAAGCGCACTCACAGCATCAATACTTGCGCCTGTGTCCGCGACGGAAACGGCAGGGTGGTATCTGCCCGGTGCTACCATAGGGACAAAATAGAAATTGAGATAGGCTCGGCAGGATGTAGTATTACCCTGTACGTTGAGAACAGCGTCGAGGAAGTCACGGCATACCTGAATGGCGAGATAACCGATGCCCCGGCCATGAAAGACTTTGATGGATATTTCGAGTGGGTCGAGAGTCAGCCTGTTTGGGATGACACCGGCGAGAAAACGACAATGGCGGCGGTCGCGGCATACGAAATAGCCGAGCAGGAGCGGTACAACGAATGGCTCAAACAGTATGAGCACGACAAGGAGAGAGAAGCGGAGAGAGTAAAGAGTTTCATCGAAATTGCAACGGGAAACCGTGCATGGCCTACATTCCCGCCGTTCAGTTCCCTGCGAATCACCAAGCCCAAGCCGTGGTACAAGGCCCCTGAAACATGGATTGCATTCTGCGCTATCGCCGCCCTTGTGGTCTACGTTCTCTCTCTCATCCTGTAATGGAGGTGTAAGATGGGTAAGGCAATCGTATCATACTGCAAATCGTGCGGTGCTCCGATATACGACGAAGTTGATAAGTGCTATGTATCGGGGTCACCGGATGTCGCTCCGATAGTTCTGTATGCCGGGAAGCCGGAGTTTTCCTGTGGGTGCTGGAGTCCCGATGCGACGGCGAAGTATATCCGTGGGGTCGTGACCGATGTACTGGTGGAACATGGAATATTACCATCGCCGGAACCGGTCGATATGCCACCTGACGCGGAGGACATCGATTGAATGCGCCGAGCAAGAAGCAAGTATGGGCACCGTGCTATACGAAACACGGGCAGTTCAAGGATCGGATCGAGAGTAGGCCGATGAACGATGTCCCCGATGAAGAATATGAGCGGATATTCGGGAAGGGCAGTGCGCACCGGCTGAATATCATGTCGCCGGAAGAACGAAAGAAAGCAGGGATTACATGACATCCTGCGCTGACTGCCCCAATCGGAGCGTTTGTACTGCCCTGTGTCCGGCGATGAAACAGATTGTGCCGGGAGTAATCAGGGAGAGGGAACGGCTACCGAGGGAGTTCATCGAACAGGCGCGGCAGGAAGCGGAGTACGCAGCACAGACACCTTTCGGGGCAATACCGGAATGGCCGAAAGCAAAGGCGAAACTGGTTGACAGAATACGGAGGCTTGACAGGCTCGGCATGGGAAGACGGGCGATTGCGCGAGAGCTTGGGTGCAGTTACAAGCATGTGAAACAGACACTTCGGAACAAGGTGGGCACCTGTTTGCCAGATATATAGAGGCATGGCATACGGGAAACACAAGATGTAGTGGGTATCAGTGGCGCTCTGTTGAAAGACGGGGCGCTATTTTTGTGGCCGTACAGAACGGAGGCGTACCAGCATGGCGAAACGATACATGCGTGAGACAGAACGCGCCGGTATCGTGACGATGTATAACGAACTGATCAAACTGCGCGGACCGGATCAGCAAGAAGTCACGATAAAGGAGATTGCGGAAAAGTATCATCGAAGCCCGGTAACGGTTTTGCAGATAATCAGGACGCACCCGGCAGTCGATGACGAAACAATTTTCAATCGTGACGTAGCGGGGATGATAGCAAGCGGGAAGATAGACTATAAGCGGCTCAGACCATACGCAATCCGGCTATTCTGCCAAGCACTCAGGGGAGACAAGGCACTCAGCCCGTCGCAGAAATACACGATGGAAGTTGTTTTGAAAGAATCGGGAGAAGGCTCAGGCGGCAGCGGCGGGAATAAACCGAGTAGCACAGGCGCGGGACGGCCAAAGAAGGACACGCCTCACCCGGTCAATGCTTGGGAAACGACGCCAGATAGTGACGAATCATGACCGAGTTCGACTATGAAGCTGAGCGCACCCGGCTCCTGAAAGACTTTGTACCGCCGCAGAAACGGGACTGGTGGGGACAGGACACAAGAAAGCTCCTGGACAAAAGCCTCCCGGCGGCGAGGATAGAAAAGAACCTCGAAAAGATACGGCAATGGGCGCGGTCGGATTTCTTCTATTTCTGCGACCAGATTATCAGGGATCCCAACCGGTCACGTCTTCATGTCGGGCTGCATGATGAACATTGCTGGCTATTGCAGCATTCCGGCGGCGATGTACTGGCCCTTCTCCCGCGTAACCACCTGAAAAGCACCAATGGCACGGTAGCATTCATCCTGTGGAAACTGGCGACGAACCCTGATCTGCGGTTTGTGATTTTTGCCGATACGCTCGATGTGTCAAAAGGTTTCCTCCGGGCCATTAAAGATAACATCCTCTTCAATCCGCGCCTGAAACTGGTGTTCCCCGATTTGAAACCGCAGCTTGCCGCCGGGAACGCACAGTTTGAAAACTGGACAACATCGAGTATCACGGTTGCCCGCAACCTCATTCTCCCCGAACCATCGGTCATAGCATCATCCACCGGCCAGAACCTTGTAGGCAAGCATTTCGATTACGTGATTTACGATGACATCGTAACAGACTTGAATGCCAATACGGACGACAAGCTCAAGGCCATCACGGAATGGTACGGGCAAACGCAATCGCTTATCGACCGTGGCGGGGTGCAGATAGTCAACGGTACGCGGCGCGATGACGGCGATGTATACGGCAAGATGATTGACGATGCTGCCATTACGCACATGGCGGTATACCGGCGACAGGTGATTGAAAACGAACAGTGGCTTTGGCCAACACCTGTAAACATCGCATGGTGTGAAGGCAGAAGAGCGGTGCTCTCGCCATACGAGTTTAGCTGCCAGTACATGAATGACCCGATTGTGAAGGGCGAGGAAGAGTTCTCCCCGGACTGGATAAAGCAGAGCGGTTTCACGACGGCATCGATAAAGGAAATCAACGCGCTGACATCGGAAACGCCGGATGACATTCTCCGGGAGTTTGCCAAGAAACTGCGGGTGTTCCTCTTCCTCGACCCGGCGCGAACGGTAACGAAAACATCAGACTTTTCGGCATTCATGGTGGCGGGATTTGACGAACGCCGCAACCTGTACGGACTGGAAAAGATAGCTGGCAGGTTCAGTGACCCGGTTCTGATAAGCACATTCCTTGACCTTGTGGAGAAGTGGGTTCCCCATCGCGCATGGGTGGAGAGTATCGCCGGTGACGAGTTCCTATACCGGGCTATTCATCGTGAGCTTGGAACGCGAGGGCTTGGACATTTCGCCGGGAAAGTCGAGAAGGCACCGAACCGGAAGCACGGGGTCAGCAACGCCGACATGATAAAGGCTCTGACAAAGCCATTCCATGATGGCAAGATTCACCTCCCCGATGCGATAGAATGGGCCGATGTCGAACACCAGTTTCTACGGTTCCCCTATGCAAAGAACGATGACCTTGCCGTGTGTGTAGCCTCGATATGGCAATACGGATGGACGGCAGGGAAGCCGAGGGACAAAGAAGACTCGGATCGTGACAGGAATGCACGGTTACGCTTTGACGGCAGGCTTCACAGGTCTTGGCGCACCGCATGAAAGGATAGATATGGAACGGACGGCAGACGCAACACCACACATAAAGCGGCATGAAGCCCTGAAAACATACAGGGAGCGGCGCGGTTGGGATGCGCTTGCCGCGAAATGTCTGCGGTTTGTGTTTGGCGACCAGTGGGAATCATACGAGAAGCACCAGCTTGAAGTAAAGGGGCGCGCACCGTCCGTGCTTCAACTGGTGCTCCCGGCGGTGGATTTGATTGTCGGGCATTTCATCACGAACCGCGCCGACCTTGTGACAAAACCGGTTGACTCCATATCTGACCCCTACCTTGCTCAGCTTATCACCGGCACCATGAAGTTCATCGACCAGAACAACGATGTATCGGACGAGGAACGGGCGCAATTCTTCGACGGCATCACAACGGGCATCGGTGTCATCGAGGTGTGGAACGAATATCAGAATGAGCCGGAAGGATTCCCGCGTGTCTGTCAGCAGCCGTGTTGGGAATACTGCCTTGACGCGCATTTCACGCGGTACGACTACAGCGATGCCAGGGACTTGACCCGTGAGCGGTGGATTGACCATGACGAGATACCGCGCCTGTTCGGGAAGAAAATAGCAAGGCTCGTTGGCGACCCTTCTACTCTTGACGAGGGGAAAAGCTGGACATACTCGACTGATGACCCTTCGACATTCGCGTCCGGTTCCGCAACCGAATTGTACGACATGGGATATGACCCTGACAGAAAGAGAGTCAGGGTTATCGAGCATTACGAAAAGGTGTGGGAAGAGGTCGAGTTCACAATACACCCGGAAACGGGGGAAGTGATACGGCTTGACATCCTGACACCGACAGAACAAAGCCAGATGAAAGATCAGGTGTTCACGCGGCACATGTCGTTTATCCGTCTGACAACGATTATCGGGAACATCGTGGCGCAAGAGAAAGACCTTGACGCTACCGAGTTCTACCATCGCTTCAATTTCTACTTCCCCTATTTCCTCAACGGAAAGTATTGGGGGGTTGTGGAAAACCTCATATACCCGCAGGAAGAAACAAACACACAGCACTCTATCCGTATGGACATCCTCACCGGGCGCGGCATGGGAAACATGATTTACCAGCGCGGGATGTTCGATAACAAAACCCCGCAGGAAGTCGCTGAAATCCTCGCCGGTAACAACGGTGCCATCGAAGCCGACAGGATGTATGACGAGCAGAGCAGGCCGCTTTGGATTGACTTGCGGCCTCCGCAGATACCCGCCGAACTGTTTGCCGGTGAACGCCAATCCATTGAAATGGTGCAGTATATCTCCGGCGCGACAAACCCCATGCAGGGAGTAGCCGAGAGAAAAACATCGGGTGCGGCAAAACGGGTGGATGTCGAACAGGGAAGCGTCAGGCTTGCTCCGCTCCTTGCCAATTTCCGGCGCACACAGAAGCTAAAGGGACGCGCCTATCTGCACCTGATACAGAAAACCATGACCCAAGAACGGGTGTTCAGAATCTACGGCGGGCCGGGCGAATCGGATCAGGAAATAGTACTGAACCGCCGGGCAATGGGGACGATTTTTAACGACGTTTCGGTTGGCCGGTATGATGTCATTTTCGAGTTCGAGGGGGCAACGGGAAGTCAGCGCGAACGGGCATTCTGGCAGCTTATCGAAATGGCGAACACGGTTCCGCAGTACGCGCCGGTCATCGCCAAGCAGGTCATAAAGAAGATGCCGCTTACGGAAAAGGATGCGGTTATAGCCGAAATGCAAGCCATCGATCAGCAGCAACAGGCGCTTGCAATGGGCGGCGGGGCACCGGGAGCACAGCAGGGGCCGCGTCCATCGGCGGCACCGAGGCGAGAACCACAGAGAGTTATGCAGTAGCACTCACAATAACCCCCACCAGCGGGTAGCCGTTCCGGTTCCGGTTTCCGGGTAGACCACAAGGGACAGTCCGCACAAGGGAGCAGAACAATGGCAGAGCAGGAAGTCACCACCCAGGAAACACCAGCCCAGACCCTAACGGTCGAGCAGGTCAACGGCATGGATTACGACGCGCTTGTGGCGCTCGAAGCCCAAGTCATGGGCGGGGAATCCGACACAACCGTTCCGGGCGAAGAATCATTCCGGGGAGACGGCGAGGAACCGCAGGACGAGGGTATCGAAGAGCCTACCGTAGAACCCGAAAAAGCACAGGGAACAGCGGAGAAGAAAAAAGCGCACCCGGCCGTCGATGGTGGCGACACAAAACCACAAGAAACGGAGCAGGAACAACGGTCACGGAAGGAATTGGAATCTGTTCTTGGCAGGCAAGGGGTCGAACTTGGGAACCTCCGCACGGCGGTTCTTGAGCGGGACAAGGAAATGGAATCGCTCAGAAAGAAAGCAGCCGAGTATGACCGATTCGAGACCCTGATTTTGAAAGGCCCGGACGCTCGTTATTTCGACACGGAAAAACGGGAAACACCGACCGGCGATGATGCCGAGTACGATGTCACCGACCCGAAGAGTGTACGGGATTTCATAGCCCGCGAACAAACCAGAATACGCCAAGAAGAGAAGACGCAGGCTGAACAGGCCATTGCAAAAGAACAGGCCTTCAAGCGGCAATCGGCAACGAAAGCCACGGAAGACCACCTCCTGTCACAGGGGGTTCCTCGTGAGAAGTACGAGGCAGCAAAGGCCGAACTTGCGAACGCTGTCAATGAAGGGCGTCTCCCGGAATTGGTATGGAAGATAGCCAATGTTGACAC
>Ga0172381_10002049_pt1 | contig 22901 bp, 50 predicted proteins | sample Leawel6488metaG_FD_119754 | JGI IMG/M metagenome (GOLD analysis project Ga0172381, IMG submission 119754) | Leachate microbial communities from a municipal landfill in Southern Ontario, Canada - Leachate well 64-88 metaG | ecosystem: Engineered > Solid waste > Landfill > Unclassified | place...
AATAATATATCATACTTATATAATAAGAAATTATCAGAAACTGTAATTAACTATAATAAAATATATAATAGTAATGATAATTATGATACATTCTTAAGTAAGCTATCAGAAGCATATATAGATGCACAAACAATAAATCAAGTTAAGAAAGAGATATGCCCTGAACATAATGGATATTTTTTACATACTAGTATAATAAACGTACCAAAAGAAATGTATAATATAGTACATAAAAAATTATCTGAAGAAACGTACTATTTAAAGAATAGTTATTATGACAATTTTTCTTTTGAGATAAGTGTGGTAGCTTAAAATGAAAACATTACGAAACTGTAGAGAAGATGCCCTAACAGATATAATTCTTGGTGAATATGTTCGGTTTTCCATAGACTTAAAAAAGTTATTGGAAGACAATCCTGATTCTATTAGTAGGGTTCTTACGTGTGCAAAACCTATATATTATTCATATCCTTCTTCAGCTACAGAATACTATAAACTAGAAGGTGATAGATATAAAATAACTAAGTACGAAGGAAGACTAGAGGTGTACGCATGAAGTATGAATCATTCTTAGAACTAGGTGGTCAGATACAAATTGGTTTAGCAGAGTGGGTGAGAACAGACGGATACCAATTAGCTCTTAAAAGACTCTTGAGATACGAGCCCGTAATTACACCTTACATTTTAGCTATCTCAGATAAAGCAGAATTAGAAATATGGCCAGATAGGGCACAATATTGCCTAACAGGTGATTTCCAAAAAATGAAAATTTTAATGTATAAAGAAGGAAGACTAAAGGTATATAAATAATGTATCGTATATTAAACCAATTGTATAATGACTTTCATTTAGAAGACTTGGGATTCTCTAATAATAAAGATGATAACTGGTATTCTAATTTTAAAATAAAAAGTAACTCTCTAAGAGCAATTATTGGTAGAGCACACTGCGGTGACAGAAGATGTATCTTGTTGTTAATGTACTGGAATATGCAGATTGATAGTTATTCTCAAGAGAGATTTGAAGAGGTTCATGGAAAGTTACCTTTTAGATATGAGTGGGCTTGTAGAATACCTGAAGAATATACTTACAATGTATTTGTTCATTCCTCCCAAAAACTACAATATGCTACTAGTTCATATCACAGATTAAAACTTTATAAATAAAGGTTGACAATCTACTCATTTTATGCTATACTACTTATATGAAGAAGCAAATTGAAACTAAGAAAGTACATAAATTTCATAGTCAAGAAAGAGCTTTACAAAGGTATAACAAGGATTATAGTAAAAAAGATATAAAAGAAATGCAGAAGATGCTTAAAGATGGTAATGGAATCTATGTTAGAGAAGCTAACGGAGACGACAGAGACGTATTATATCTTGTTTATAAGCATATACCTTTAAAAGTATGTTACAACTATGTAGAAAATAAAATAGTTACAATCTTACCTTTTGACGTAGATGAATACATAAAAATAGAAGAAGAGCAAAGAAAAAAGAATAATGACAGTTAATATAACCTATAACCTTGAGGAAGATAAAGTGTACATAACTAACAGTTCGGGCTGTGCAAGAAGCGGAATATGTTTATATATGTCTGAATTAAATGAAGAAGATATAATTAAGTTACTAAAAAATAAAAGGGGAAATAAATGTTTGGTAACTGGATAGAGCAAATGACTACTCCAAAGATACAATGTAGTAGATGTAATAAAGCAATAGCACTAGTAGGTGATTATACTCCTACAGAAATAATATGCTTTAATTGTGGTAATAAAATAGCTGTGAGCTTTTCAGATGACTATGAGTTTCCTAATGCTAAGTATGGAGCAGATGGAAAGATAAAATTATGCCCTTTCAAAACATTGTATAACAACACATGTAAAGTATTGAAGACAACTGCTTGCTCACAAGAAGATTTCGAAGAATGTGATATTTGGGTTACAAACACTAATGAAGATGGGAGTGTTTGCGAATGAGTGAAATGAAAGAAAAACTTAAAGAATTAGGTTCTTTTTATAACTCTATTGTATTTAGAAGTACATGGTTTGATAGCCAAAGAAGTCTTGGATTTTCTCTAAAGAATGCAAAATATGATTATAAATTAACCTATTATACACCAGATATAAATTCTTTTTGTGGTGGTGAAAACTCGTATACCGTAAGTATATCACACGAGTTAGCAAATAGACTAGGAGAAGAAGTACTGAAGGAGTATTCTCTTGAAGACGTGCAAAAACCTTCTGAAGTTTTAGAAGATATATTAAATGCCCTAGAAAAAGACTATAATGTAGATAGAAGTGTTGCTATTGAACTCTTACGACCTCATACAAAGTATTACCTAGGAGGTGTATTATAATAGTGACGATTATTTCAGATATACACCAAGATATAAATCGTGACCATGAATTTGACTCTCTTTATGATGAGGAATTTGTAGTGGTAGCAGGTGATATAAGTGGTAGCCCTATAGAAGTAACTAACTGGGTTACTAAGAATATTAAAAACGGAGTATTCATTGAAGGAAACCATTTAGGATATAGCGAATCAGGTATTTATGAGCTTGACTATAAAGAAGGTGCTAATAACTACCTAAGCTACACTTTTGATGGTTCTAATGGTGTAAAGTTCTTAGAAAATTCAACATATGAAAAAGATGGAATTTTATTTGTTGGAGCTACTTTATATACAGATTTCAATTTATATGGCACTCCAACAAACAGTATGCAACTTGCTAGAAATGGTATGAATGACTACAGATATGTTAATTGTATGAATGATGGTAAAGTAGTTCCAGTATATCCTGATAGATATTTAGAATGGCATAAAGAGAGTGTAGCTTACATAGATAAGGTATGCGAACTTAATAAAGATAAAAAAATAGTTGTTGTTTCACATCACGGACCATCAGAAAAAAGCATACATGGAAGCTATGCGAATAACTTATTAAACCCTGCGTATGTTAGTAATCTTGAATGGTTAATGGAGAAGCATGACAATTTAAAAGTATGGGCACATGGGCACATCCATGAAAATTCGAGATATGAAATGCACGGGACTAGAGTAATATGTAACCCATATGGATATTATAATCAAATGAATAGAGATATGACAGATTTTAGTAACTCTTGGTATACTTTTGGTTACAGAATAGATATGGATGAGTTATAATGAAGAGATTTGATATTATTACTACAAATTTAGCACCTGAACAAGAATTTACCGTTAGACAAAAAGGTGTAGAGTTCCTAGCAAGAGGGTTACTGAAGCAAGCACCTTCATATGTAACCTTAGAACACATGATTAATTTTTTTAAATGAAGAAATAGTACAAGAAAATGGAGAATACAATATTGAAAATAATTAAACCAAGTGTAGAAATTTTGAGCGTAGTAAGTGGGGACTTACTTGCTGAAATAGAAGTAGCTGCAAGAAATTGTTACAAATCAGAAGATAAGATTACATTAGACTCTGGTAAAAAAATGATTTCTAGTCTTATAAAAAATGAACACACAGCTATGCTAGAGTTTGCAGATATTACAGTGAGAATACTAACAGACAGAGGTGTAATGGCAGAGTTAACTCGTCACAGACATTTAAGTTTTGCAATTGAGAGTACTAGATACTGTAAATATAATAAAGATAAATTCGGAAGTCAGCTTACTTTTATAGAACCTTGCTTTTGGGTAGACGAACCTAATGAAATGGACGTACTAAAAGCACAAAAAATGGGTATGTGGGAGATAGCTATGAGAAATGCAGAAAACGCATACTTAGAAATGATGGAAGTAGGTGCTACTGCACAAGAAGCTCGTTCTGTACTTCCTAACTCACTTAAAACAGAAATTGTGTGTAAAGGTAATGTACGCGAATGGAGACACGTATTAAAATTACGTTGTGATAAAGCAGCACATCCTCAGATACGTGAAGTTATGTGCATGCTACTTAAAGAGTTACATAGTAGAGTACCAGTACTATTTGATGACCTCTATATGGAATTTATTATTATTGGAGGAAACTAATGAATGACTTTTGGATAGACGCACCTATATATTTAACTCTGTTTTCTAATGAAGGTGTAATCCTATTAAATGGGGACTACTATGTAAATGATAAAGACTACTCTTCCCTAGAAATTAAGTTTACTGATTTAAACGATGCCTATAAAGAATACGAACGCAGATTTGGTATAATACCACAAGAAATAAAAGATGAGTTTGAATACGCTGTATTAGAATGGCAAAATGAATCAGAAATAAATGATAACGGAGAATTAGACTTGACTGGAGTTGCGGATGTTTGATGAAGAATGTGAATTTATTGGTAATGAAGATTGGTGCATTTGCCATAAATGCTTATGCCAAGATAAAAAAGACTGTTACTTTAAGCGTTTAGATGAATCTGAAGAGAGAATAAAAGAATTAGAAGGTACTATTGAAGACCTAGAAGATGATATTAGAGATAACGAAGAAGAAATAGATAATCTTAATGGTGAAGTAGGCGACCTAGAATACCAGATAGAGCACTCGCTAGATGTAGGTACTTCTTCAGAACTTGAAAGTTACATTCTAGAATTAGACAGTGACATAAATTTATCTATTAGAAAACACAACAGAACTTTAGAAGAAGTTTGTTATGACTTAGAAAAAATAATTAAAAATAGTTGACAAATAAAACTTTTCATGGTATACTATTCTAAGTAAGGAGAAACCATGACAACACTTAAAAAACTAATACCTAAAGATGTGTTAAAAATTATTAGGAAGCTCCAAAAACACGGAGAAGCCTATATAGTTGGTGGTGCTTGTCGTGACATGATGTTTGATAGACTTAATTCTTATGAAGATAAAAAATATCCTATTAAAGACTGGGATATTGTCACATCTCTTACTCCAGAAGAAATAAAGAAAATATACCCTAAGAGCACAACTTGTGGAAATTCCTTCCTAGTTTCTCTTGTAGATGGTTTTGAAATAGCAACATTTAGAACAGATAAAGAAGACCACGCTGAAGTTGCACATACTCTAGAAGAAGATGTAGCAAGAAGAGATTTCACTATAAATGCTATGGCGATAAACCCTATAAAAGGTACTATATTAGATTCTGAAAAAGGTATAGAAGATACAGACGAACACATTTTAAGATTTGTAGGTAATCCTGCACGTAGAATAAAAGAAGACAGTGTACGTATTATAAGAGGTCTTAGATTTGCTGCAAAATATAATTTAGTAATAGAACCTAACACGTATCTTGCAATGCAATCTTTAAAAGAGCTTATAAATGAAGTACCTGGAGAAAGAATACGCTTAGAAATAATAAAAGCATTTAAAAGTGAAGGTTCTCACAGATTCTTAATGCTATTAAAAGAACTTAATATGTTGTTTGAAGTATTCCCGACATTATGCTCGTTAGAGAATATAGATGGCGGACCACACCATAACGAATCTGTGTTGCAACATTGTTTTAATGCAGTAAAAGCTGTAGATAGCTCTAAGAATTATCTACTAAAATTAGCGTGCTTATACCATGACATAGGTAAGAATGACCCTATGTTAAATGACGAAGGTGAGAACATATTTTATGACCACCATTTAAAAGGACAGGACTGCATAGAATTTGACTTAGGTGCACGTCTACACTTCACTAATGATGAAGTAAAATATGTTAAGTTTATGGCACGTCATCACATGGATTCTATAGATAGTAAAAAATCTATTAAAAAACTTTTTACTAGACTAACAGAGTATGATGTTCCATTAAGGGATTTCCTACTTTTAAGATATGCAGATAAAAAAGGTAACTTAAAGACTACTAATGATGTTAATTTTTTATATATAAAGAATAAGTACAAAGAATGCTTAACAATTCTTAATACTAAACCACCTGCAGGTGTAAACCAACTTGAAATAAACGGCAGAGATGTTATGTGTTATTTCGATTTAGCCCCTGGAAAAGAAATAGGGGTTATGTTACACTATGCTCTTGATGGTGTACTTAGTGATGTTGTAAAAAATGAAAAGGAAGCACTCCTAGATTACTTAGAAAGAGGTTATTGTTGATGAATTTAATTAAAATATTACAAAATAAAACAGAAGAAATGGGTAGTTTTACCCTAGAATTTAATTCACACAAAGAAATATATGTGAATAAAGTAGAAGACATTAAACTTTATTATCTAAGTTTCGAAGAACTAGAAGATAATAGTTATTCTGATGTAGACTTTGAAAGAGACATTTATCGGTTGACCTGGTATAACCTGACACCAGTTGGGTTTTATAAAGTACTAGCTAATTCTTTAGATGAATTAGAAGATAAAGTTTTAAAACTTATAAAAGAAGAAGGTTTATAGAATGAATAGCAAAGAAAAGTTACAAAAAATAGGGGAAATAGCACGTAAACTACAGACTTCTACTCCATATGATAAAGTATACTATGAACAAAAAGATGAAAGAATACCTACATTATGGAAGAACTTATATGATAAATGTGAGGAAATTCTAGATATTATAGAGGAAGAATCTTGTGATGACGATGATAGTTGGAAATATTATTCTGATACTCCTATAGGAGCTCCTTATCATGAATAATTTTTTAATAAGACTACGAGTAGAATGGGATGATTTCATCTATTATTCAGAAAGATGGTGGAGACATTTTTCTGTGGTCTAAGGGGTCATGACTGGTACGAAGGTTTAGGTAACGTAGACTTATGTATACGTCGTGAAACGATAAGAGGAAAGAAAAGATGCAGGATAAAGAAAGACTAATACATATTGATAAAGGTTCTGAAAAAGGTGATACAGGATATGCTATGACTAATATAAAATCTCAATTAGAAATAAAAATAGATGATATAGCTACTAAAGTAACTGTACTTTATATGAATGAAAATACTTATGAAAAAGTACAAGAACTACCTAATTTTAATCTTATACCTTATGATAAGGATGATAATGAAGGTGCTCATTTAGTAGGAACATATAAAGGTGTACCTATTATAGTTACATTACATGATGAATTACTAGTAGATGACCAAATAATAGGGTTTTCTAGAGGTAAAGACGCACCTAGTCAAGAACCCGTTTTAATCCCACTACCCCATATATTCGGTGTTGAAATGGGAGGGTATGAAAATGAAGACTAACTTTGATAGAGAAACATTAATGGATGTACAAATTATGCTTCTAAAAGATGCTAAAACAAATCTAATGATGCAGAAGTGCTATCTAGAAGAAGGTAATTTAGAACTAGCAGCATACTATGAAATTAAAGGTAATACTCTAGAAGAATTTTCTAGAAAAATAAACGAATATACAAAGGTAATGAATTATGAAGATTGAAAAAAACTATGTTATAAATAATGAAGTAGTATATTTCCAAAAAGGAAATAACCACTATAAGTTGTTTATGAATAAAGAGGCAGACTCTTTATATATCACAGACAAAGAACTTAATGTTTTAGACGTTATACACGCAGACTGTTCACAAAATTATGGTTACTTAGAAATTAATGTGAGTGAAAAGAATGGAAAATAGAATTATTTTAAAAATCCGTGCGGGTAGTTTTTTATACGGATTGAATACCCCTGATAGTGATGAGGACTACTTAGGTATATATTTGTCAACGCCTGAAGAGCTCTTAGGGCTACAAAAATCAGAAATTATAGAAGATAATGTAGTATCTAAGCAAGAAAACGGAAAGAATGATAAGGATGCAGTAGACTGTAAATATTATGAGTTGAGGAAATTTTGTAATTTAGCATTAAATGCTAATCCATCTATTCTTGAAATGCTTTTTGCTAATAACGAAAATATACTTATTATGGATAAGTATGGTAAAAAACTTATTGAAAATAGAGATAAGTTCTTATCTTTAAAGGTTAAACATAGTTATATTGGATATGCTTTTTCTCAAAAACAAAAAAGTTATGTGAAAACAAAGAATCTAAGAATACTTATAGAAGCAAGAAAATTGTTACTAATAGAAAATCACAGTGATATGCTTTATAAAACAGTGTTATGTAAAAAATCAAACGAAGTAGAACAAGAAACAGAAATTAGATTAAAATATGGGGAGGTAGTTAAATTAGACAATAATTTCCCAGACTATATCGGGATAGCAGATGTTAAATTTAATAATCAGAAAGTAAAAGATGTAATTAAAAAATTAGATGATAGAATTAATAAAGCTACAAACCGTGCTTCTGAGATGCTCGACAAAGGGTACGACCCAAAATTTATATCCCATACTGTAAGGCTTTTAAAAGAAGGTGAAGAGCTTTTAAAAGAAGGTAAAATTACTTTCCCTTTAAAAGATAGAGATGAACTATTAGATATTAAACTTGGTAAAAGAAGCCCTGAAGAGGTGATGGAGTATATAGAAAATTTAGAAGCATTATTTGATAAATATTATGATGAGTCTCCACTACCTCATGCACCTGATTTTCAAAGTGCTAATAACTTAATCATTGGAATATACAAGGAATATTTATCTAGTGTATTATAAATACTATTACAAGCTACTCGAATATTATCGACCTATTTTATTATATTTTATATTACAGGAGAATGCGTATGAATAACAACTGTGGTATATATAAAATAATAAATATAGTTAATAATAAAATGTATATAGGAAGCTCCGTAAATTTAAAAAGTAGAAAATATGCACATTTTAATGGTTTAAGAAAGAATAATCATGCTAACGATTACTTACAAAAATCTTTTAATAAACATGGAGAAGATAAATTTAAGTGGGAAATAATAGAATATGTAAAAAGAACAAGCAACTTAGAAGCTACTCAAAAAAGATTACTAAAAAGAGAACAATACTGGATGGATACTCTTGAAACTTATAATAGAGAAATAGGGTATAATTTATGCAAAACGGCAAAAAATAGTATAACTCATAAAATATCAGAAGATACTAGAAATAAAATTAGGGAAAGGATGAAAGGGATTAACCCATTAGGTCATTTATCTAATGAAAGTAAAAAGGAGGTATTTAAAAAAGTAAGTGAGACTAAAAAAGGGCATAAAGTTTCTAAAGAAACACGAGAAAAGATAAGTGAATCTTTAAAGAATAATAAAGATAGAATAATCCGTAGAGGATATACACACTCTAAAGAAACACGAGAAAAGATAAGTGAATCTAATAAAGGTAGAGAAGTATGGAACAAGGGTAAAAAATTATCAAAAGAACATATAGAGAAATTAAAAGTATCTAATAAACCTACAAAAAAAGTACTTAATATAGATACTAATAAAAAATTTGATAGTATAGCGGAAGCGTCTAAGTATTATAATGTATCAGCTAATGGTATAGCAATGGTATGCAGAGGTATTAGAAATAAAGCAGGTAATTACAAATGGAAATTTATTTAGAAAAGGAAAAAGTAAATGAAAATAGACAAAGATGAATTTGGGAAGCATTTAATCCTGGATGTTGTTGTATTTGACGAAGCTAAACCATTGTTAGTGAGTAGAGAATATTGTGGACAATATATAGATATGGTTATAGAAATGTGTGGAATGCAGCCAGTAATACCTACCATTGCAATGCAGTTCCCGTTTAGTAATGAACACGTTGGATTAGTTAAAAAGTTAGTTAATGAAGGTGTTAAAAGTAAAACCCTTCAAGAACACAGAGAATATGTAAAATCTAAAGAGAAGAATGATACAGGAGTATCTGCGTTTAGTATCTGGAATACCTCTCATTGTTCAGCACATTCGTGCCCTGAGTGTAACTATATTTCTATAGACCTATATTCTTGTACAAACTTTGATGAAAAACCTGTAGTACAATTTACAGAACAATACTTCATGGCTAAAGAAAATAAAATCACAGTAATTCAAAGAGGAGTTGGAATGCCTCAAGAAGTATCTCAATTTGAACGTACTTTAACTAAAGAAGACTAAACGTTAACACCAAGTTTATTTAATGTGGCTCTTATAAATTCAATGTATCTATTACCGCTGAATTTTATGGAGCCTTTTTCATCTTTATAAGTTACACTTAGATTACGAAATTGTTCTAAGTATGCTTGTATAGTTTTTAAACTTAAGAAGTTATTTAAATCTTCACAACCTCTTGCGTTGTTATTTTCTTTAGTAGCAAGAGCATAGTTTCTTAATGTATTAGGCCCACCCATACTATGAGGTACTAAATGTTCTAGAGTTACATTTCTAGGAGTTAGTCTTCCTCCGTAAATATCAAGTGTAACAGATGGTAGCATCCCTTTTCTGTACATCTCTTTAAGATAATGATGATAACCGAATGTTGGTCTACCTCTTCTGTCTCCGCTATTTGCAGGTGGAATAACCATAAAAACCTCCTTAATAAAAAAACAGCATATCTATGCTGTTTTTCTTGTTTATATTATGTAACTAAATGTTGTTTCATTTCTATACCTCTTAATATAAAATATAATGTAAGCATAATTTAACAATACTTTACATAAATATTTAATAGCCCTTGACAAAAAATAAACTTCGTGTTATACTTGTCATGTAAAATAGTAAGAAGGTATTTAAAAATGGTTAATACAAGAACTGACTTATGGACAAAAGAAGAAGATAATATTATTATTAATAATAATGATAAAACTATAAGAGATTTATATCTTCTATTAGGTGGTAAAAGAACTACTCAAGCTATCCAAGCTCGTGTATCTAAATTTAGAATAGAAGGTAAAATAGAATATAAGAGAAGAAAACGTGAATGGCCTGAGAAAGATTTAATCAAATTAGAGCAGCTTGTAAAAGAAAATAAGACTAATTTTCAAATATCAAATATCTTAGGTTATACCATTACAGATATTGCTAATAAGATATACTCTAATAAATTGAACCGTAGAAGAAATGGGGCACAAATAAAATGGACTAATGAAATGAACTCTTTTGTTTGTGATAATATTCTAAAAGGTAATACTGTAGAATATATTGCAGAAAAATTAGAAATAGACCCACACAAAGTTTTAAATAAAGTTAGACACTTAGGTATCCCTGCATACAAAATGATGACAGAACAAAAGCTAAATGGTAAAGATAAAAGAGATGAAGCAAAGCAAGAGTATATAACTCTACAAGAAAAACATAGAGAATTTCTAGAAGAGATTAGAAGAGAAAGAGCTTTACTTGCAGCAGACAGACGAGAAGTATTAAAACAAAAGAAAATATTAGCTAAGAGAGGGATATTAATATAATGAACGAAGATACTGCAATAGAATATGACTGTTTAGGTAAATGTCCTGAATGTGGAAGTATAAATATTATATATACAGATAATATTCAAGAAGAGTGGCTCTTAAGTGATAAAGAGCATAAAATAATTGTATCAAGAGATTTTCAATGTAATGATTGCTGTTCTGAGGGGGGCTGAAATTTTTGAAGCAGTTTATCTTAGAACAGAGTATTACCAAATTTAAAAAAAATAGGAGAACACAGAATGAACAGAGATAACCAGCAAGAATTTGAAAAGTTAGAAAAATTAGTTAGAGAAGTATCAGACAATCCTAGTATTAATCTAGTATTAAATGAAGATAAACTAACTGAGCTTAAAGAAGAACTAGAAATAGAAGATAATGATGGATTTAAGAAATACTCAAGTATTGAGAACTCATACCAAGAAAAGTATATTAACTTCGTAGCAGAGTTAAATATTAAAGAATGGGTTATATCAGAAAAAATCCATGGTAGCAATAGTAGTATTTGCTTTGATGCATCTTCTAGTAATATGGAATTAGCTAAAAGAAGTGGGTATTTAAATGGAGAAAGTTTCTATAATCTAGATAAGATTGTGGCGAATATGCCACAATTAGAATCTAAATTTAAAGAAGTATGTAGTAAATATGGTTATAAAACAATAGAAGTATTTGGTGAAACATTCGGTGGAAACTATTTACACGAAGATGTGATGCCAGCAAAAGATGCTAAGAAAGTTCAAAAAGGTGTATTTTATACCCCCAATAATAACTTCTTAGCATTTGATATTAGAGTAGATGGTGAGTATGTTGATGTCTTAAAATTCCAAGCACTCTGCACTGAATTAAATGTACCATTTATACCTATTGAAACATTTTCAGGGGATGTATATGAAGCAGTAGAATATTGTAACACAATAAAAAATAAACCAAGTGAAATTTATAAGTTATATAATTTACCTGAAATTAAAAATAATATTAGAGAAGGTGTTGTTCTTAAACCTATGATTACTACTAGATTAGGTAATGGTTCTCGTGTCATCATAAAATGCAAAACAGAAGAATTTCTTGAAATTTCTAAACAGCACAAGCCAATAATTCAAAAAGATTTACCCGAAGAACTTCAAAATGCCCTAAATAAACTTGCAGAGTATTCTACAGAATCACGTCTTAATAATGTTATTAGTCACTTAGGGGAAGTCTCAATTAAAGATTTTGGACAAGTAATTGGTGCTTTCTTACAAGATATTCATGAAGATTTTATAAAAGATGGAAACTCATTGAATACTTTTGAAAAAGATGAGAAAAAACAACTTAATAAAAGGTTAAATAGTATTATAGCACCGATGGTGCGTAAAGTTCTAATGACATTAAGTTAGAAAGGAGAATAAACATGTATGTAATAGTAGAAACAATAAATAGTGAAAGTATAAAATTAGAAGACGTAACAGAAACACAGTACAGTGAGGAATTAATATCGGTAACTACAGACAGTAGCAGCCATGTATTCACAGTACGTAATATAATATCTGTTAACGAATATAATGAAGAAAGTGATAAAATAGATGAAGATTAGTAAAAGTTTATTAGAAAAATTCTATGATAAATTTGAGATTCCAGATATTGTCGGGCCGAGCTTTGATAATGGTATAATTTGCACGAGTGATTTAGTAGTAAAGAAACCACCTATTACATTAGAAATTAAAGAAGAGTTAGAAGAAGTCCTTATTAATAATCACGGGAGTATTCAGTACTTTAAATTTGATGACTCAAGCACAAGTTCTTGGCAATGTGGTACAGATTTTTATTGGGAATCTAACAGATATGATAAAACAGGTAACACAAAGTATGACGCATTAATAAGTTTGCTTATAGAATGTAGATTACATAAAGATGTTACAGAAAATGTACAAAAAGTATTTAATGATAAGTACTTTAAAAATAAGTAGTTGACAAATTAAATATCTTGTAGTAAGATAAGAAATGTAGAAGAAAGAAAGGAATTAAAAAATGATTATTTTAGTAGGAATCTTGGCAATTATCAGTATAGTTGTTGTTTGCTTCGCAGTAAGTAGATACAAATTATGCCCGCCAAACCAAGCATTGGTTGTATATGGTGCAACTAGTACAAAAGGAGATACAGTAGCAAAGTGTATTCACGGGGGTGGAACATTTGTATGGCCTCTAATTCAAAACTCTAGATTTTTACCGTTAAAACCTTTAACAGTAGATATTGAATTAAAAGAAGCTCTATCTCACAATAATATCCGTATGGATATTCCAGCAGCAATTACGTTTGCAATTTCTCCAGAACCAGCAATGTTACAAAAAGCCGCATTGAGATTATTAGGTATGGATGAGAACCAAATTACTGTAAAAGCTAGAGAAATTATAGTAGGACAAATGAGAGCAGTTATTGCTTCAATGACTATTGAAGAAATAAACAAGGACCGTGAGAAATTCTTACAGGCTATTGAAACTCATATTACGTCTGAATTAGCTAAACTTGGATTGTGTGTAATAAACACTAACATCATTAATATTAGTGATGAATCAGGTTATATTATTGCAACAGGTAAAAGAGCTGCAGCAGAAGCAGTTAACCAAGCAAACATTGACGTTGCTACACAAGAACAATTAGGTGCTACAGGGGTTGCTAATGCCTTAAAGCAAAAAGAAATTAATGTAGCAGAAGCAGCAGCAGAAAAAGCAATTGGTACAGCTAACGCTAATAAACAAGAGCAAATTGGGGTTGCAGAAGCAGCAAAAGAAACAGCTCTTGCAGTAGCAGACCAACAAGCAGTTCAAGCTGAGGGTGAAAACAAATCTAAAGTACGTATTGCTAAAGCTCAACAAGAGGGTCAAGTAGCTGAAGCTAACGCATCTAAATTGATTTTAGAAGCAGAAGCAGCACGAGAAACAGCTAGATTACAAAAAGACGAAGTTGTAAAACAAGAAATCGAAAAACAAAAAGCTAAAGTTATTGCAGAAGCTAAAGCTGTTACTATTGAAACAGAAGCTAAAGCAAATTCTAACGCAATATTAATGAAGTACGAAGCAGAAGCTGAAGGGCAAAAGAAAATTCTTGTAGCTCAAGCAGAAGGTTTAAAATCTATCGTAGACGCTTGTGGTGGAGACGCTTCATTAGCTAACGGTTACTTAATGTTAGACAAAATCCCTGAATTAGTAGCTACACAAGTTAAAGCTCTTGAAAATATTAAAATTGACAAGCTAGTAGTATGGGACAGTGGTAAAGGTGGAGACGGTAACGGTGGTGTTGTATCTAACATTGCTAAAGACCTTATTGGTTCTATCCCCCAACTTAATGACCTTATGGAAGCAGCAGGTATTCAAATGCCTAACCTATTTGGTAAAGTTGGTGGAGTAAGCCCTAAAACTACTCTAGGAGCTCCTACACCTAAAGTACAAACTAAATTAAAACCAGAAGATATTAGAACAATAGACCAATAACATACTTAACTAAACTACAGCTAATTAATTAGCTGTAGTTTATTTCTTTTAGGAGGATTATGCACCCAAGAACAGAAGAAGAAATTAATGATAAAAGAAAACATGATGAATTTATTCAAAGTGTTTCATATCAAATAGAGAATTTCTTGTACACAGAATTGAGTATACCACCGTCTTTTATAAGACCAGTTATCCCGCATATAACAGAATTTGCAATGGATAAGATAGAAAAATTAATAGAAAGAGAGTTGAAATGCACCCACCAGACAACGAAAAAACTATTACAGACAACTTAAAAAGATGTTGTTCTGACCCAGAAGGGTTTTGTTTAAATATACCTGATACTTGCCCTTATATGAATCGTGGTTGGGAGTGTTCATTTCACACATATTCATATTATGAAGCAAACTATCATTGGGATAATTTTAGAAGCATTAGAAGAGCAACACAACCAAGTTTAATAAGACCGCCAAGAATATAAAAGAGAGGAATAAATAATGAAAACATTTGATACGTTTGAAGAAGTAGAAAATATGGTAGAGTGCAAAAAGAAACCTATCGTAGTACACTGTAAGAAAATTAACGAAGATTTTAGAGTTAATACTTTAGAAGGTAATTATAAGCAAGGTAAAGCAGGAGATTATCTTATTAAAGGTATTGACGGAGAACTTTATATTTGTGACGGACCTATATTTGATAAAACCTATATTACTTTTAAAGGTGTTGACAAATAAAAAGATTCATGATATAATATAGATTAAAGGAAGGGAAGTTTATTTATGAAATGTTATTATGTGATAAGAAAAGACCTTAATATGAGTCCTGCAAAACTCGCTGTACAAGCTAGTCACGGAACAGTACTTCTTGCTGAGGGTTCTAGATATTTCCCAGAACTATGGAAATCATGGGTTAAAGAAGGTGAAATGAAAGCTATTATTGTGGAAGTATCTTCTGAAGAAAAAATGAACAACCTATATACTAGATTTATTAAAGAACACATACAATTTCCACCAAAAGAAGGTGACTTTATAGGTGATGCAAACTATTGTAACGAAAGTTTTGTTGCAAAAATATATGACAATGGATATACAGAATTTGATGGATACACTTATTCAGGATTTGTATTACTTATAGATGAAGAGAATACTCCTTCATTTATTAAAAGATTGAGACTCTATAAATAGAAAAGGAAATAACATGAAAAAATTATTAATCACATTAATGCTACTATTAATAGCAAACCAAGCAACCTTTGCAGTAAATAGCTGCTATGTTCACTACCCCTCAAATGAAAAAATACAGAATACAGAGTATTCTACAGGTGGCGGGGATAACGAAATTATCTACCTTGAACTAGATGTTATTGATAAAAATGGCAACTGGAAGAAGTACATACGTAAAGAGTTTTCTGCAGGTGGATTTTTTGGTGTTGCTAGATATACAGCTCCTACACATATCTATTTTATTAAAGATAATAGCTTAAATAATACAATAAAAATGAATTGTAAATAATAAGGGTTGACAAATAAAATATCTTATGGTACAATAAGCATGTTAAATATGAAAGGGAAATAAAATGATTAATTTTGAAAAAAAACTAGAACAGTTTAAGAACTTACCGTTGCTTAAACAATCCGTAATTACAGTAGGTGTTGTAGGTGCTACAGTAGCTTTGTTAGGTAATTACAAAAGTATTAAAGATACTATGGGTGGTCTTGTAACAAAGTACAAAGAAAATGAAAGTGTTAAAGAATTCATCAAAGACGTATCTGAACTAGTAAAACCTATTACAGATAAAGTAGAAAATCTGTTGGGTGACACTAAAGAAGAAGTTACTGAAGAAAACAAAGGAGAATAACTATGAAATTCTTAGGAAAAGCACTAGTATTTATTTTTCTAACCCTATGTATTATCTTTGGATTAGGTATTTCAAAAGGTTACGAAAAGTATGTTGCTAAAAACTTTATAACAGAAGTTTTTGTTAGAGTTGTTGTATTTTTAGCTCTTTTGAGAGTAAGTTTATTTCTTATAGTTCCACTATTTAATAGTATCTTGGATTATTTGAACATTAACTTTTCAACAACAATGTTTACAAATATGCACTTAACAAAGTATATATTTAATCCAGTAGTAGTTCTAGTAGCTGCTTGTGGTTCACTTATCTTTGGAATATACTCATTAGGAAAGGACTAAGTAATGTCTAAAAGAATAGCAAATGACCCAAGATATTATTGTGAAAATGATACATCATATGCTAAGAGCTGTAAAGACTTAGACTGCTATCAATGTAATAGAAACGTTGGTAAGACTCCGATTAAAATGCAATTGAAATTCTATATGCCTATATTTATAATTGCTTATAGTATTCTTACATTGCTAGGATTATTCTTTCAATCTTTCTCGTATCAGAAAATAGCAAGTGTAGAAAGAAACCATTATATCTGTGGTGGACTAATAACTTGTTCTCTATCTAATAGTGTTCAAATACTAGCAGGTTCTGTAACACCTTTATCTGATACTTCTATGACAGTAGTATTTTCAAATAAAGAAACATTAAAAAAAGATAATGGTGATGTAGGTACCTTCGTGTTGCACAGAACAATGTTACTAGACTGTAAAAATAAAAGATACCAAATCATAGGTTCTGACGGAAAGTCTTACGATAGTAAGTGGAAATCTTATGATAGTCTATCTAATAAAGTATTAGACATAGTAATTAAACCTGAAGCAAGAGCTTTATACAAGTAAGGAGAGCTATGCTAAAAGAATTAAAAAAAGAAGTAGAAGAAATGATTGGGAATTATTATAATCTTATAGATGATGATTATTCCCAAGCCATAGAAGCTCTTAACATGGTATTAACATCAATAAATATGAAGGAAGAAACAAATGGTTAAAAAATTATTTAGTACATTAATATTACCAATTTTATTTTTATTCATTGGTAATGCAAGTTTTGCTAAAGCATATGATTTAGATTTCAATGGTGGATTCGTAGCAGACCAAGCAAATGTTTTAACAGATGCACAAGAAAGTAATCTAAATGCTTTATCAAAAGAATTAGAAAGCAAAACATCTGCAGAACTCGCAGTAGTAACATTAAAATCTTTAAACGGGAAAGACATTGCGGATGCGGGATTGAACATTGGACGTGATTATGGTATTGGTAAAAAAGACAAAAATAATGGACTTATACTAATCGTAGCACCTACAGATAGAAAATTACGTATTGAAGTAGGTTATGGTTTAGAAGGAGTTATTCCAGATTCTGCAGCAGGTAGAATCCGTGACCAGTACATGACACAGAACTTTAAACAAGGTAAATGGTATGACGGCTTATATAATGCTTCTCAAGCAGTAGCTTATAGTATTGCTAAAGACCAAAAAGTAGAATTAGGTACTGTTAGTACCTCTGTAAAAACTAGTGAGAATGATGCAGAAAGTACAGCATTAACACCTGAACAAGAAAAAGCATTTAAAACTATTTTAATTATTATCTTAATAGTATTTGTAGTTCTATTCATTCTAGGTCTTATCTTCGGAGACGGCTCTGGTGGCGGTGGCTACGGTGGTGGTTATAGTAGTGGCGGAGGCGACTCTGGTGGTTGTAGCTTCGGCGGTGGTAGTTTTGGTGGCGGTGGCTGCTCAGGAGGGTTTTAAAATGTTTAGAGAATTATTTAGATTTCTATTCGGTGGAATGGATGAGAAGTTATACGATACAGTTATAGCGGACCAACCTAAAGAACAAAAAGTAGTTAAAAAACAGAAGAAAAATACGCTTAAAAAACAAGTAATAGCTGAACCTAAGAGAAAATCATGTGATGAAGATGATGATTCAACATCTAACGGTTTATTCGGACTAGGCTTAGGAATGTCAATGCTCGATTCTAGTAGTTCAGACTCAAGTAGTAGTTTTGACTTTGGTAGTAGTAGTAGTTTTGATTCTGGGAGCAGCTTTGACTTCGGTGGAGGAGACTTCGGCGGTGGCGGTTGTGACGGCGGATTTTAAGGAAAGGTAGAAAAATGGACAATAAAACTTTAATAGGCTGTTTATCAGTTATAGGTATTATCATATTTTCTTTAGTACTTGGATTCTTGTTTGTAATGTTAGTAGCAAAGGGTGTACTTATGGTATCTTCTGGGTTATTTAACTATGACTTGAATGATAAATACTGGTATGTAGTACTTCTTCTATATATTATTAATATAATATTCGGAAGTAAATTTGTAAAAGTAAATTATAGCAATTAAGGAGAAACAATGAAAGTATTTTTAAGTACAGTATTCGTATTATTATTTTTAGTAGTAATAGTAGGAAGTGGTTTTGTAGGAGTATACAATAACCTACAACAAATGGATGAGAATGTATCATCACAATATGCACAAGTTGAAAATCAACTTAAACGTAGAAATGACTTAATACCTAATTTCGTAGCAACTGTAAAAGGTTATGCTAAACACGAAAGCACAGTATTCACAGAAATAGCAAATGCTAGAGCAAAATTGTCTGGCTCTATGAATAAAGGTGATGCTAAAGAAGTAAGTAAAAACAATGGAGAGTTATCTGGTGCTCTATCAAGATTATTGATGATTACAGAGAACTATCCTCAATTGAAAGCAGATGCTAACTTTATAGCTTTACAAGATGAGCTTGCAGGTACAGAAAATCGTTTAGCAGTAGCTAGAAAAGATTATAATGATTCTGTAAAAGAATTAAATCAACTTATTAGAACATTCCCTACTAGTTTAATTGCAAGCATGTCTGGTATTATGAAAAGAGAATATTTTGAAGTACCTGAATCAGAAAAACAAAATGTAAAGGTTAGTTTCGAATAATGGATAAATTCATTGGTGAACTGGGTGAAAAGATTACTGTGAATGACGGAGAATACTTCGTCATTCACTATTATAACTTTGAAAAAGGTGAGAATGATTATTTCTATCTTCCATCTTATCTTATAAATGAAGACAAATATAAGTACAATGAAGAGTGTAAGATTGGTAGTTTTATGAACTTTGCATTTTGGCCCTATGAGAAAACAAATAGACAGAATGCAGAAGATATGAAAATAATTAATAATATTATTGAGCACTGGAATGAAGAGGATGATTTTTAATGTCTAGTATAGATAAAACATATTGGAGAGAAACTAAAGTTTATAAACTATTCGGTAAACCTTTTTACGAGATTGAAGTAGTTACTAATGGTTATAAAGGTGACGGTGAGTTCATAAATTCTACTTGCCCTAACGAAAGATACTTTGAACAAGAATTTAAGAGGAAGGAAGACATCTAATGGAATATAATACAGATTACTGGAATAATGAAGAATTTTATAAAACTTTCGAAATAAAGAAAGTACTACACATGCATGAAGCATCTTATAAAACTTCTGGTTTAGCTGTGTACGAAGCGTACCCAAAGATACTTCCTGGAATATTATTTAAAATTGAAGATGTAATATTAAAGATATGTAATAGTAAATGGTTTTTAATACCTATGTTTTGTTTTTGGCCTGATGATTCTACAGGGTATTCTTATGATATTGAAAGAATCTTAGATAGATATACTTTATACTATGCAGAAGATGACACAAGAGAAGGAGCCCTTATGAGACTCTGTGTTATGATTCAAGAAGATGTAAATATAAAACCTTATATACAAGAAATATTTCAACCTAGTGCTTAAAGGGTTGACAAATTAAACAGCTTGTGTTATAATATAGGTAAGAAACGAGGAGAGCAAATTGGATATTTACGGTAAAATGACATTGGGTGTTTGGATATTCTGCTTAGTTATTATGGTGGTATCATTATGTCTTCAATAAATATAGAAGATGTAGATACTCTAGTATACTTAAGCGAATCTGATTGGACTAAAATAATAGAGTCCAATCATACCTTTAGTCCAGTACTTGTTAAACTCCTGATAGATATAATTAAAAGTTATAAGCACGCAATTAACCACATAATTACAGGTAGACTAAAAGGTTATACTATAGAATGCCCTCATTGTGGATATGACTATGATATTGAAGTACAAGAATTAAATTATAACAAAATGACAAAATGTACAAACTGTGACAATGTATATTTTCAAAACCAAAGTATAAAAGATATATTATGTAGAGAGGAACAAGAATGAACTTTGGAACAATAAGAAGAACAATTTATTTTATAACTAGTATATTTCTAGCTATATTAGAAATTATTTTAAAAGCACTTTATATGCTAATACCTGTTGGAGTGTTTATGGCTCTTATACAATTTAGAGAGCAAATATCTAAAGCAAATGCTATTGGAACATTTACTTCAGATGATAGTACTTTTCAGTTAATTCACCCTAATTTTATATTAGTATGTGTTAATCCTAAGAAGTTAAAATTAGACCAGAAGAAAATGTTAAAAGAAATTGATAAATTCTATGATAAATACAAATCAGTTATTATTTTAGGTTCTATATTTATATTTTTATTATTAACTTATGTAGGAGTAATCTTAAGATGAATATAGGAAGCCCTGCAACCGTAGATTTTATATGTACCTATTACTGCGGTATGAATCAACATGGTTCTCAGAATGTAAAATCTTGTGATTTTGAAACGCATTTTGAAAAACAATGTTGCCCTGAATTTAAGAAGTACGTAGAAATATATAAATTACAATTTAAAGGTTAGGAGAACACATGAAAAGTTGGATTACAGTTATAAGATTAATACTTGGATTCCCTTTTATAGTTACTGGATTACTTATTGTTGGTGGTGAATTATCCGAACAGATAATTACTCTAACATACCATACACTAGAAGAAGGTAAATTAGAGAATTTTGAAAAGGAAGCGTAATTATGAGTAGAAATAGAAGTAATATTACTATAGTATTTATAGAAAAAGAAGATGGACGAGTAGATTTTCAGAATGTAGAAACTAATATACATGATGGTGTTTTAACTGTGTGGATATATAATGACCCTTGCTTAGGGGATTTTATACGGCACATCCCTCTGCATACTATAGACTATATAGATGAAAAAAGGGTTCCTCATGAGCTAAAAGTAGATGAAAATCAATTAAGCATAGCCTGCAATAACATCTGTGAATCTATCAAGAAGAATAATACAAATAATATTAAAGGTTAGGAGGCCAGAATATAATGCCTGAATTTATTCGCAATTGCTTTAATTATGTAGGTGGGAAAGATAAACTCCTTAAACAGATATATGAGAATGTTGATTTATCTAATGCAGATAACTCTACTTTTATGGACGTTTTTTCTGGTAGTGGTATAGTTGGTGTAAATATGTCTGAATACTTCAGATATGTACACTTAAATGATGCTTGTTGGCAAGTTATTCATACTATAGAATACTTTAGGGATAAATATATTGGAGAAATTATAGAAGAAGTAGAATACTGGATTGACTTATTTGGATTATCTAAAACAAATAAACAAGGATACTTAAATGCTCGTGCAGCTTATAACGCAGACTATAAAGATATTAGTACTTTCAAACCTGCTTTATTCTATGCATTATTAACTCACTCTTTTAGTTATAATATAACGTTTAATTCCAAAAGAGAATTTAATGTACCTGCAGGAACTAACAGAAGTAATTTTAATAGTAGTATAAGAGAAAAATTATATAAATATCAAAATTTATTATCTAAGAATTGGGTTACAACAGCATCACAAGATTTTAGAGATATACTAGATATGTTACGAGACGCTGTAGACGATTTAAGCGATTATTTTTTCTACTTTGACCCTCCGTATTATAACTCTGACGCAGTTTATAGCCGTATATATGGTTTAAAATGGACTGAGCATAGTGAGCACGCATTGTATGAGCAGATAGATGAAATTAACGAAAGTGGCGGGAAATTTTTATTATCTAATACAGTTGAAAATAACGGAATAACAAATGAGATTCTTAAAAAGTGGATGAAAAAATATAATGTGATAGAAGTTGATATGTCTTATAAAGGGTGTAGTTATCAACGTAAGAATAACGGAAAAACAAAAGAGATATTAGTGAGGAATTATTAATGAATATACTAAACCAAATATTTAATTATTTTAAATTGGAAAAGATTAAAGAAAAAATAGATAAAGCTACTACTGCATTTTATTACTATAATGGTCGTCATTATGAGGGTCGTATAGAACTTGACAAAGTAGAATATCATGTAGACGCAGGTATCTATGGTATCGGTGTTTATGATACTAATAA
>Ga0172381_10002050_pt1 | contig 22900 bp, 19 predicted proteins | sample Leawel6488metaG_FD_119754 | JGI IMG/M metagenome (GOLD analysis project Ga0172381, IMG submission 119754) | Leachate microbial communities from a municipal landfill in Southern Ontario, Canada - Leachate well 64-88 metaG | ecosystem: Engineered > Solid waste > Landfill > Unclassified | place...
AAAGGGATTATCCAACGGATTGGCTCAGCTAAAGGCGGCTATTGGCAGATTATAAACGAATAACAAATAGTGAAAAACGAACTTTTCTTAAATGAATTCAAATAATTCGTTCAATTCGTTGACTAAAAAAAAACGTTGACAAAGATAATTCGTGAAAATTGGTGCAATTCGTTGACCCAAGGCATTCGTAAAATTCGCGTAATTCGTTGACAAAAAACTCGTTCAATTCGTTGATAAAAATAATTCGTTGATCAAGAATAATCCGTTGACCAAAAAACATTAGATGACATACACCAGAATAAAAAACTCCCGCGTCCTCGTTACCGGCGGTGCCGGTTTCATCGGTTCCAATCTTTGTGAGGATTTACTGAAATACGATAACGAAGTGATCTGTCTTGATAACTTCTCCACCGGACATTTCCGGAATATCAAAGATTTTATTGATCATAGAAACTTCCGCTTGATTGTAGGTGACATAAGAAACCTGTCCGACTGTAAAAAAGCAGTAGATGGAGTAGATTTTGTTTTACAGGAGGCAGCCCTTGGCTCCGTACCCCGTTCCATCAACGACCCGGTGACGACTAATGAAGTGAATATTGGTGGTTTTCTGAATATGCTTGTAGCCGCACGGGATGCTAAAGTTAAAAGGATGGTTTATGCTGCCAGTTCCTCCACCTATGGCGATTCCGAGAACCTGCCCAAAGTAGAAGGCATCATTGGAAAACCATTATCTCCTTATGCCGTAACCAAGTATGTGAATGAACTCTATGCCCATGTCTTTGCCTTAAATTATGGATTAGATACCATAGGTTTACGATATTTCAATGTCTATGGCCGCCGTCAGGATCCCAATGGAGCCTATGCCGCCGTGATACCCAAGTTTACTATGTTGCTGATGCAGCACCAAAGCCCGGTGATTAATGGAGATGGCACTAACTCCCGCGATTTCACTTACATTGATAACGTCATCCAGATGAACCACCTTGCAGCTTGCTGGGAAAGAAGTAATTTGCCAACAGCCAATAGCCAACAGCCAACAGCCATGGTTTTTAATACCGCCGTAGGCGAACGCAACGACCTCAATATGCTAACAAAATACCTAAAACAATATTTAAGTGAATTTGATCCCTATGTTGCTGATGTTGAAATTAAATATGGCGCTAATCGCTTGGGGGATATCCCTCATTCGTTGGCAAGCATAGAAAAAGCAAAAGATTATTTGGGTTATAAACCCACACATAACCTGCAGGAAGGATTAAAGGAAGCAGTGGAATGGTATTGGGAAAACCTATGAGCTATCTCATTGTGATTTACAAACTGTTTATTTTTTACTATTAATTGCTCACGAGTAATAAGGTTATGGAATAATCTAAAATAAATTGTTTGATTAAAAATTCAGATTCTTATTATTAGCCAATTTTGAATTTTAAGCCTTGAATTATTAAAAATTATCCGCAAAATTCATAGATTTTTACAAAAACAAATAATTCATTTAATTCGTGTAATTCGTTGGCTAACTAATATTAATAAATCAAACTATCTCCTTAAATAAATATGAATGACCCTAAAAGAAAAAACAGTTAGTGGCTTAATTTGGAGTTTTATTGACAGTATAGCGGGACAGGGCATTACTTTTATTGTTGGTATTATACTTGCCCGTTTATTGACTCCAAAAGAATTCGGTTTAGTTGGAATGATTACCATATTCATTGCTATTTCTTCTTCATTTATTAATAGCGGGTTTGCGACAGCCTTAATTCAAAAACAAAACTGCACAGAAAAAGATTATTCTACTGTATTTTATTTTAATCTGGCGATGGGTATTCTTTTCTTTTGGATTTTATTTTTCGCGGCTCCTGCAATCAGTCACTTTTTTAATGAGCCACAATTAGAACGTATTGTCCAGATGTTGGGAATTGTACTCATTATTGATGCATTAACAATTATACAACGAACAATCTTAACAAAGCGGATTGATTTTAAACTCCAAACTAAGATTTCAATTATATCCTCTATTTTTTCTGGTATTATTGGTTTAACAATGGCATTTAGAGGTTTTGGAGTTTGGAGTTTGATTGCCAGGCAAATCAGTCAACAAGCTATAAATTCAATACTTTTATGGGTATGGAATCGATGGCGACCAATGCTTGTTTTTAGCATCGAATCGTTCCGGCAATTATTCTCTTTTGGATATAAACTACTGATAAGTGGGCTAATCGATACGCTTTACCGCAATATTTACTACCTGATAATAGGTAAATATTTCTCTGCACAAGAACTAGGATATTATACCCGTGCTGATCAGTTTCAATCGTTGCCTTCATCAAATGTGCAAAATATCATAAGTCGCGTAAGCTATCCTGTATTGTCAAGCATTCAGGATGATGTACTGCGATTACGTGAAGCCTATAAAAAAATCATACGGAGTACCATGCTAATTACATTTATACTCATGCTGGGAATGGCTGCCGTTGCACGCCCAATGATATTAATCTTAATTGGCGAAAAATGGGAACCCTGCGTAATTTACTTGCAGATGCTTTGTGTTATTGGTATGTTCTATCCACTGCATGCTCTAAATCTAAATATGCTACAAGTACAAGGCAGGAGCGACCTTTTTCTTCGCCTCGAAATCATCAAAAAGGCATTGGCAATTCCTGTTGTCATCATAGGGGTATTTTGGGGAATAAACGAGATGCTTCTTGGCATGATGGTTCTTACTTTGATTGCCTATTATCTCAACAGTTTTTGGTCTGGTCGTTTGATAGGTTATTCCTTTTTGTCTCAGATAAAGGACATTCTACCTTCTTTTCTGTTGGCTGTAATAATGAATGCCGTTGTATTTGCTGAAGGATTACTTATTCCGCTACCTCCTTTGCCATTGCTTATTATCCAATTGATAACCGGTGCAATATTAACTTTTGGTTTTTGTGAAGCATTTCATTTTAAAGATTATATATATATTAAAGAAATTGTTAAAGAAAAATTGTTAATGCATAAAAATAATGATAGATAAACTTGAAAAACCTGTTTATGTAACCCAGTCTGCATTACCCCCTTTGGAAGAATTTACCGAGTTATTAAAACAAATCTGGGAAAATAAAATCTTAACCAATAATGGTCCGTTTCACAAACAGTTTGAAAAAGAATTAGCAGATTATTTAGGTGTAAAATATATCTCTCTCTTTTCCAATGGCACACTGGCTTTGATAACAGCATTACAAGCCTTACATATTACAGGAGAGGTGATTACAACACCTTTCAGTTTTGTAGCTACAACCCATTCTCTTTGGTGGAACAATATCAAACCTGTTTTTGCTGATATCGAACCGGAATATTTTAATCTTGACCCGGATAGAGTGGAAGCTGCAATAACTCCCCAAACCACTGCCATAATGCCGGTACATGTCTATGGTAACCCTTGCAAACTGGAACGCTTCCAGCAGATTGCCGATACTTATGGATTGAAACTGATTTACGATGCGGCTCATGCTTTCGGAGTGAGAATAAATGGTAAATCTGTATTAAATTATGGTGATTTATCAATCTTAAGTTTTCATGCTACCAAAGTATTCAATACTATAGAAGGAGGAGCGATTATTTGCCATGATGCAAAAACGAAACAGCGCATTGATTATTTGAAAAATTTTGGTTTTGCGGGAGAGACAACGGTAATTGCTCCTGGTATAAATGCCAAAATGAACGAAGTACAAGCAGCTTATGGATTATTACAGTTAAAATATGTGGATGAGAACATTACCAAACGTAAATCAATCGCTGATTTATATAGAAATAAACTGTCAAATATATCCGGCATTCGCTTTTTGAACAATATGGAAGGAGTGAATCATACTTGTTCCTACTTTCCCATTTTAGTTGATGAAAAAATGTATGGAAAAACAAGGGATGAACTTTATGAAGAACTGAAAAAGCACAATGTTTTCGGAAGACGTTATTTTTATCCTTTAATTAGCCAGTTTCCTTCCTATAGAGGGCTAATTTCTGCTAATCCAGCTAACTTACCAATAGCTGAAGAAACAGCTCAGCGAGTGATTTGTTTGCCAATATATCCTGGATTGGATTTTAATAACATTTATGAGATCGTAAAAATTATTAATAATAAAATGTAAATATATGAAAATATTTGTTACGGGCCAATGTACATTACATTGGGGAAGACTAGAATTTGGGAATATTGGTAATTTCTATATTACTGAAACTACATTTCGAGAACTTCATAGAGTGTTTCCTGAAGCTGAAATTGTTACAACTTTTCAAATGACCAAAGGTTTTTGTGAGCAAGAAAAAATTTCTGTAGTTCCCATGGGATTATTTTATAACTGGGATGATAATGATTTGCCAAAAGCTTTAGAGGAGTTGGGTATTGCTGAATTATATCACAATACTGGTAAAATAGTGAAATCCACTCTATTTATAGATGAAGTATTATCTTCTGATTTATTCATTGATTTTAGCGGTGAAATGTGGGGGTATCACGCTGATTTGGTTGGGAAGAACAGATTCCTTGTTGGATTGATAAAGGATAGAATTGCTCAATTATTAAATAAGCCTACCGTGATGCTTGCAGGCTCTCAAGGTAGGTTTCCTGATCTAAAAATCAGAGAATTTGCAAAAAAAGTATTTGAAAATTTCACTTTGGTTGCTAACAGGGAAGCAGAGACAGGAAAATTGCTTGTTGCAGATGGCTTTGATACTAATAATTTAAGAAATTATGCTTGCCCAGCCTTTCTTTTTGAGGCATATAATGATGAGCAAATGGCTAAAATCTATAAAAAGGAGGGCTTTTTTAAAGTCGATAAACCTAAAGTTGGTTTTGTCCTTTGTGGTTTTAATTTTCTATCTGAACCTTATGATAAGTGGCCCCGTGATGATAGAGAGTACACTCAATTTGTTGAAGTTATTGAATACATGATTAATAAATTAGGAGTTTCAGTATATTTAATGTCTCATTCTAATGGTTTTGAATTGCTTCCAAATTTTAAATTAATAACCGGACGTGATTATCCTATTGCAAAACAACTGTATGAGATTGTTAATAAAAGAAACAATGTAAGCAAAGATGATATAAAATTGATTAAAGGTCCTTATTCTCCAAAAGAAACAAAGGCAATTATAAGAAAGTTTGATATGTTTGTTGCAGGTAGGTTGCACGCTTCTGTCGCAGCTGTTTCACAGTCAGTTCCTACGGTAGTATTAATGCATGGGCACAAGCAAAAATCACACAAAACAATTGGGTTTTTTGATATTATCGGATTACCGGAGTGTGTCACTTATCCTGACAATGCTGGTAATATGATTGAGAAAGTTAAATTTTGTTGGGAAAACAGGAAAAAGATTACGCAACATTTGAACAAAAGGATCCCAGAAGTAAAACAATTAGCACATAATAGCTTTAATGATTTAAAAGAAATTGTAAATGAATAATATAGATGACAAAGGATATAATGACTGTACCGGTTGTAGTGCATGTGCAATTGTATGTCCACAAAAAGCTATAAATATTTTTTATAATAATGAAGGGTTTATTTCTCCATTTATTGATAATGCAAAATGTACCAGTTGTGGATTATGCAAAGAAGTTTGTTACAAATTTTTAAATCCAACTAAAATTATCCAAAAATCGGATTATGAAAATAAGAGGGTTATTGCTGTATTAAATAATTATTTTGAAGAGATGCACACGGTAAGTTCGGCTGGCATAGCAACACAACTAGCTAAACATTTCTTTAAAGAAATGTATGATATTTGTGGCGTTGTGTATAATCCCGAAAAAGATATCTGTGAACATATAATTGCAAAAGACGAAACTGATATTGAAGACTTTAAAGGTTCCAAATATTTGCAGAGTTATAATTACGAAGCATTTAAAAAACTAACCCAATCGCCTAAAGACACACTTGTTTTTGGTACACCTTGCCAAATTTACGGGCTAAAAAAAATAGCACAAATTAAACATATTGAGAATAAACTTGTATTCATTGATTTGTTCTGTTTAGGAGTCCCTTCCTTTAAACTTTGGAAACAATATAAAGATTTCCTTTTTCGTAATTTCCGGATAGAGGGTATCAGAAAAGTAAATTTTAGGGATAAAAGCCAAGGATGGCATAAATTTTCAATAAAAATAACTGATAAAAATGGGAATACTTATCAACAAAATCTTTTTAATGATATGTTTTTCTCCTTTTATTTAAAAAGAGTTTGTTCCAATAAAGCATGTTATAATTGCCTTTTTCGGTATGATTTTGTTTATTCAGATATAAGGCTTGGCGACTTCTGGGGAGAAAAATATAAAATATATGACGATGGTGTTGGCTTAGTTGTTCTATTAACAGATAAAGGGGGAAAAGCTTGGGATAAAATTAAATCATCCTTTAGATTTGAAGAGTGCGAAGCAAAGGATATTTTTAATTCTCAAAAAATAAATAAAATTAAACTGCCAGATAAATACCATGAAATAATAGGTTCTCTTGCTAATAATGAACCATTAGAAGAGATAAATTCAAAATATGGCATTAATGTAATCAGTTATAAAAAAGAAAATAATTTATGAAAATTGCTATAATGCAGCCTTATTTTTTTCCTTACATGGGATATTGGAGTTTATTAAAGCATACTGACCAATTTATTTTATTTGATACAGTTCAATTTATACGGCATGGCTGGATAGAACGTAACAGAATACTTAAACCTGACCAAGGCTGGCAATATATTCAAGTTCCATTGCAAAAATTTTCACGGGATACATTAATCCAAGATGTAAGGATTAACAATAATGTTGATTGGCAAAATAAAATTATAGCCCAACTCCAACACTATAAAAAAAAAGCCCCTTTCTACTTGAAAACTATAAATTTAATTCAGTCTATTTTCGAAAATAGTTATGATGATATAGTAACTCTAAATAAAGCCACTTTAAAAATTATATGTGATTATTTGGAAATTGAGAAAACAATTTTGGTCTTTTCACGAATGGATTTATCAATCGAACAGATAAATGCACCAGACGAATGGGCTTTAAATATTTGTAAGGCTTTAGGTAATATTGATGAATACTGGAATCCTTCAGGGGGAAAAAGTTTTTTTGATAAAACAAAATATAACAAAGCCAACATTAATCTAAAATTTCATTCTGTCAACCTAACCGAATATAAACAAAAAGGGGCTGTTTTTGAACCGGGTTTATCCATTATTGATGTTATGATGTTTAATAGCCCTGAAGAGATAAACCGTATGCTTGATAATTATGAACTCGCCTGAATATAAATTTAATCATGCTTCAACTGAAGACATCTTGTTACATTTAAGTAAGTGTAATTTACTTTTTGATCCACCCCTTAATAGTTATATTAATGTAAAAGATTATTCGGAAAAAATAAGAGCAAAAGCTATTACTTTTGAAGCATGGGATAATAGAGAATTAGTTGCCTTAATAGCATGTTATTTAAACAACAGAGAAAATCTGCAAGGCTACATTACTAACGTAAGTGTTTTAAAAACTTATCAGGGAAAGGGCATTGCGAAAAAGATACTTGAGCAAACGATAAAAAGAACATTAGAATTTGGTTTTAAAAACCTTTCATTAGAAGTCGAAGTTAATAACAAGAAAGCTATTAACTTGTATCAATCTTCTGGTTTTGTTTTATCCGGAAGGGTTGGTAATAAATATACTATGCTAAACCGACTGGATGAAAACAGAAATGTATTGGTATCGATTTGTTGTGTAACTTATAATCACGAAAAATATATCCGTGATGCTATCGAAGGCTTTATCATGCAAAAAACGACCTTTCTATTTGAAATATTAATTCACGATGATGCTTCAAGAGATGGCACAGCCGATATAATCCGGGAATATGAAAAGAAATATCCGAATATAATAAAACCTATTTATCAATCTGAAAACCAATACCAACAAGGAAGACCAATATCTACTGTATATCAATGGAATCGAGCCCGTGGAAAATACATAGCCATGTGCGAAGGCGATGATTACTGGACTGATCCGTATAAGTTGCAGAAACAGGTGGATTTTTTGGAGGCGAATGAAGATTGTAATTTTTCTATGGGTAGAGTTTTGGTTTTGAATGAATTAACCGGAAAAGTAACACATCGCCCAGATCCTAAAATTCATAGGGAAAATGATGTATTTTCTTTGATGGATTATATCAAGTCCCCATTTTCTCAGACTTCTTCTTTTTTATTTAGAAATGATGAAGGAAAATTTCCTGACTGGTTTGGATCAATTCACTGTGGTGATTATGCAATAGTATTAATTAAAACCGGAAATGGTCATATTAAGTATCACAGGGATGTATTTTCTGTTTATAGAATTCATGGTAAAGGGATTTCTCATACAGTAACCTACAACGTTTATGAAAGATCTATTAAAGCCACATATTTATTTGAAAATTATTTAGGTGAAGGATATAAGTATGTTTTTAAATGGGTTAGATTAAGAACCAGAATTGAAGATATGTTAAGATCTACTAATAAGTTAAAGAGAATTATTTTGAGAATTTTTTTACTTATTTTGAATAGAATTATAAGATAATTTTGATTTGAAATGTTCTTTCAACGAGGTAATTAAAACACAAACAAAAGTCAAAAATGACACTCATGAAGTTTGATAAAATTAGCAATGTATTAACTTATATTTTCCTTTTTATTGCCTGCCTTTGGCCGCCTTTTCAGATCTACATTTTAAAAGTCGATGGTGCGGGCAGATCTTTGTCCTTTCTTGCAATTGCATTCCTCGTAGCAAATCTTGGACATAAAGCATTTATTAAATCAATAACAAAGACTCCAATTAAAATTTGGATTGTTTGGTTGTTTTATGCTCTTTTTTCCACTATGGCTCATGGGTACAATGATTATAATACAAGCTTTTCGTTGCTTTTTAAAGAATTGGGAATACCATTAGCTGTAATGATCGCGATTAATTACATGAATATCGTTGATAGCAGTAGAACTTTAAATGTTTTGATTGTAAGTTTAAGCTTAAATATTATTTTAACCTTGCTTTTTATCGACAATTTGCAATCCTTTTCTATGCATGCTCCCGGTGATCAGTTTAAGATAAACGCAAATGAGTTTGGAGTAGCGGCATTAACTCTTCTTATTATTATTTATTTGAAGTATTGTTTTGAGCAAATTTCCGGCTATCGTGCGCTTTTATTAATGATACTACCTATCCTATGTATTATAGTTTCCGGTTCCCGTAATGCATTTATTGGGGCTGCTATTTTCTTTGCAATAAATTTTTTATTAGCCCCGGTTAAGCATAAGAAAAATTATTTGCACAGATCGGTACTTGTTTTATCAATCTTAATATTCGCGTTTTATTTTGTCTTGTTCAATACTTATGTGGGCGAAAGGCTATTGAAGACTGAAGAGCAGTCACAGAGTTTTAACCTGAATACGAACACTCCATTAGATAAAATCGGCGACAGAGGAGTATTTTATGTGATAGGATACGAGGCTTTTAAAGACAGCCCTGTATTCGGCATTGGGTTGTATAATACACCTAAATACATTGATTTTTTGGTTCAGCATTCTGAATATATGATTCAATTGTCAGAGCTTGGAATTGTTGGTTCTCTACTTTTTATTATGTTTTATTTTCGAATTGCACGAAAGTTATTTGTAAAAATCCCCACTCATGACCCAAGGATTGTACGTCTTAAAATAATTCATGTCTCAATTTTCATTGTGATTTTGGTTATGGCATTTTTTACGCGTGTGTTTAATTCTATATATTTCTTTTCCTTAATCGGAATTTTATTAAGTTACCGAAACAAAATAAAGCCGGTTTTATTAATAAGCAAAGATAATTCCTTATGAAAATTGGCATTTCAAGACAGGTTCCGAATTGCTTATACAATAGCCTTATCGCTTTTTGTTTAAAAAACGGGCATAAATTATTTGTTGTAGCTGATTCAAGAATCAGCAAGAAGGTGAAAAGCGAGTCATTAATTTTTCGTTTTTTGATGTCAATTGAATCAAAATTTTCAGGGTCTAAATATTCAGAGGTCACTCTTGATTTGCCAATTTGTAGGAATATTGAAGAATTAGATACTTTGATTTGCTGGGAAGACATTATTCCTCAATCAACATATAAATCAGGTCTTAAAGTTTTCACATTTCACATAGACAATTTAAGGATAGATTCACCTTATTCCTTTTTTAGGTTCGTTTATAAAAAGAGTAATTTCAAATTGGCTATTAAACTGAATGCCGAAACGATATTTAGTTTCGATTGTAGTGCAGCCAAAACATATACAAGAACAAGGGAGATTGCATTAATGAAACTTTCTGCCTGCATGAAAAAAGTACTGTATTGCAAGCATTATAGTAATTACGAATTTAAAGAAGAATCACAACTACCTGAATCTTCGATCGACGAAAACATATTTTCAATTTCACTAAAAGCTATTGTTCTTCTTATTCGAAACGTGTTTCACAAGATTGCAAACAAGAAAAAACAGCCATCAAAATCGTATTGGGATATTTGTTTTGGTGATAGAAAAAGTCTTGAAGATGTTATTTCTGCTCCCGAATCATTAAAGCTAATTAAGCATGATGAATCCAGGTTTTGGGCAGATCCGTTCTTATACAAACACAGAGGTTGTATCTATATTTTTGTTGAAGAGTTTAAATACGAAAATAAACGTGGTGAAATTGCTGTGCTAAAGCAAAGTGATTCTGGAGATTTTACTTATCAAGGGATTGCATTAAAAAGGAATTATCATTTATCATATCCTTGCATTTTTGAGATCGACGGGATCCCATTTATGATACCCGAATCCGGAGCTCAAAAAAGGGCTGATTTGTTTATATGCAACGAATTCCCTTTTGCCTGGTCCTTTCAAAAAACACTTCTTTCAGGATATAATTTCAGTGATACTACAGTCTTTCATCATCAAGGGCTTTATTGGATATTTACATCAGCTTCTAAAGATGGCTTTTTACATGACGAGCAGCTTCTGCTTTATTATACCGATGATTTAATAAATGGCTTAATTTCAGAACATCCCTGCAATCCAATTTCTGTTAGAAGATCGTGTTCACGCATGGCTGGTGGCTTGTTTTTTTCTGATGGGAAATTGTTCAGGCCTGCTCAGGATTGTAGCAGGATTTACGGAGGTGGGGTTAAATTTATGGTTATTGAAAAACTCTCAATAGATGAATACATTGAGACTGAATTCATGCAACTTAAACCTTTTGCCGAATACAAGGGAACACACACCTTTAATATATGTGATGATTTAGTGATAATTGATGCATACTGATTTATGAAGATTAATAAATATAAAAATATTGAAGATATTGAGGAACAGTGGAAAAAATGCTTTAATGGCAATAATTGTTTTACATCCTTTCAATCTTACGAATGGAATTTTTACTTACAAAAAAAGTTTAAATATTTCAAAAATAAAGTTGGTCGTATTGTAAAAGGATCAAAAGAGGTTGTGTTTTTTCTGTTTACCGATAACCGCGATACTATTATTGCCCCACTCATCATTAGTAATAGTGAGAAGAAGGTTTATATTTTTGGCCAGCAAGACATGTCTGATTATTTGAGTTTTATTTTTCCAAACACTGTTTCCGGACAATTCATTCATAAAGTAATTGTGTATTTAAAAAACACCTATAATGAGTATTGCTTTTGCATTGATAGAGTGAATGAAAGTAACAAAAAAATGATCGAGGGTTGTTTACTTGCAAATCCTTCTGAAAAAGTTCTGAAAAATTGCGTAAAAATCCCAATTATCGATGATTTAATCAATGTGATTAATAGTGATTCAAGGCGATATTTTAATCAAGCGCGTAAGAGATTAATCACAGATAACCTCTCGTTACAGTTTTCGTTTGAAAACAGAAAGATAAATAGTTGTGATTTAAGGATTTTATTAGATCATTATAACCAAAGACGGATTAATAAATTCAACATTTCCAAGCTCAGGTCAAAAATTCAACATGCCAAGCAATTTGTATTTGCAAAATTGGGTTTCGAGGAAGATATGGTAACGCTTTTTATTGCAAAACGCTGTCGCACTTATTTATTCCGTTGCATTATAAATGGACAGCTTGCAGCATACATAATTGGTGCCATATACATGGATACACTGTATGTTCTTAGAATTTCCATTAATGATTCTTTGAGTGAATATAGACCGGGCGTTTTGCTTATTGTTGAGTCGGTAAAGCATGTTTTTGATCAAGAAAAAGAGATAAAATATTTGGATTTTTCCAGAGGCGATGAATCGTATAAGTTGAATTATGGCGGCGTTATTCATCACAATTATTATTTTGAGTTTTAATATGTTATGCCATTTAATAATATCATGAAGACCGTTTTGATTGCCTCAAGTTTTAAAGCAAATTATGGAGGCAATTTTATTGCCCAGATTTCTTTTCTCGCTGACAATCTGGAAAAAGTAAATTGCGAGGTTCTATTCCTGTTCCCTGAAAAAGCTAAAGAAAAGAAATGGTGTATTTTATTTGCAAAAAATAGAAATGTGTTTTTTATAAAAGATGATTTGTCTGGTTTTAATAGATTAAAGTTTGCATACAAATTTGTCAAGAAGAATAATGTTTCTATCGCACACACTCATTTTGGATTGCTTGCTCTACAGTTTGCACTATTATGTCTGTTGAGTAAACGGTTCAAGCATATCATTCATGCTCATTCCGAAGCACCTCTTCCAGCGAATTTTTATAGACGCCTTTTGCAATACTTAAAACATGGTATATTATTAAAGAAATCGTTTGTGATTGCAGTAAATCAAAATATTCAACGTCAATATATTTCTTATGGATTCAAAACCAGTAGATTGCAAACAATTCATAATGGAATAGACTTTAATAGATTGCTGTGTCTCAATAAGAATATTGATTTTCGAAAGGACTTGCAAATTAGCAGTGATGCTAAGCTATTTCTGATGATGGGATACAATATATACATAAAAGGCATAGACGTAGCTATAGATGCATTTTTACATTTGAAAAACGAATCTAAAAGCTTTGATAATTATGCGCTATGTATTGTTATTGCATCAAATTTTGAAATGGTTAAACATGAAATAATGGATAAGTACCAAGGAATTCCTTCTTGGCTATATCTCCTGAAACCAACCGAGACTGTTAGCGATTATTACCGAATGGTAGATTGTTTTATCTCTGCCAGTCGAACAGAGGGATTTCCCTATTCAATTGCAGAAGCGATTTTTATGAAATTGCCTGTGATTATGAGTAATATTGATGGCACAAAATGGGCAACGCAATTCCCGAGTGTAATATCCTTTGAGAGCACTAACGCTTTTGATCTGAAAAACAAAATTGAAAATATTTTCTCAACAATATCTTCGGAGATGGAAACAACATCATCTGCTTCAATTGAAAATATTTTAGGAATAACCGTTTGGGCGGATAATGTAATAAATTTTTATTACAAATATAATCTTATCAAATTGTAGCTGTGAACAATAAAAATGTTATTTTCTGGACCAAAGGCATTGATCAACTCATCGCTGAAAATAGGAATGTGGGTGGATTGACAGTTCAAATGTATTTTTGGGCAAAAACATTTTTCACAAACGATTGGAATGTATATAGCTTTTCTGATGTAAAAGAAGATAATATTCAGGGTATTGCCTTTTTAAAGTTCCCAACTAAAAGATATATCGGAATATTTGTTGAGATTTTTTTGACCATGTTTTACATTTTAAAAATCAGACCTGATGTAATTATTATACGTGGCGCTGGGCGCAGTCTGAGTTATTTGAGTTTTTTTTCAAGAATTTTCAGTGTGAAACTGATTTTTATGGGGGCCAGTGATACGGATTTCATCCCTGGTGAAGAACTTATTAAAGCAAATCATGACAAAAAATTATTCAGGACAGGATTGAGGCGTGTAAAAAACTTTATTGTACAGAATACTTTCCAGCAGGATATGCTGAGAAAAAATTACAATAAAAACAATAGCCTCATTATTCCCAATATCTGGCTTAATGAAACAAGTTACTCGGGAAAAAAGGAAAATATCAATAAAGAGTTTCAAAATCACATTTTGTGGGTTAGTAATTTCAGGAAACTTAAACGCCCTGAATGGTTTATTGAATTGGCAAAGCAACTTCCGCAATATGAATTTGTAATGGTTGGCGGAGCCATAGATAGTACTTTGTTTGAGAAATGCAAAGCTGAAACTTCGGGTGTATTGAATTTGCATTTTCTGGGAAGGCGACCATTAAATTATGTCAATCAATTATTCAAAACTGCCAGAGTATTTGTTTGTACTTCTGAAATAGAAGGTTTCCCGAATACTTTTTTACAGGCATGGGCGAATAATGTACCGGTAATTACAACGTTTGATCCTGATGGTATTATTAGTAAGCAGAATCTTGGGGCTGTTGTTACTAATTTGAGCGAGCTTAAATCAACCCTTGAAGCTTTAAACGAAAATAATAAATATAAAAGTGTTCAAGAAAATATCAAGGGATATTTTTCGACAAATCATGATGCCCAATATGCGTATCACTTAATTCAAAGATTTATTTAATGAAAATAATCCAATTCACTTTTTCCCTGGCTTCCGGCGGTGCAGAACGCTTTGTGGTTGATTTATGCAATGAGTTGGCACGGCTGGGACATGAAGTTCATCTTGTTGTACTGAGAGATAAACTGGACAATAAAAACGATGCACATTTTAATAAGTTTCTCTTGAATGAAAATGTAATATATCACAACCTCAATGTTAAGGAGGGTTTTCGTCTATCGGCATTTACAAACACAATTCGCATTATAAGGCAATTAAAACCCGATATTGTACACTGTCATTCGAATGTAATTCCGTTTATTTTTCCATTGGCATTGTGCAATAAAAGAATCCGTTTTTTTCACACATTACACAACCTGGCAGAAAAGGCAGTTGGTTTTAAATTTCAAAAGGGTATTAATCGCTATTATTACAGAACTAATAAAATAAGGTCTATCGCAATATCTCAAATTTGCAATAATTCATATCGTGAGTATTATAAACTTAATAACGCTGTAACCATTGATAATGGAAGATCCGCACTAACAGCCACTAAATATTTTGATGCTACCAAACACGAAATTGAAAATTATTGCACATCGCCGAATTTTCCTGTTTTTATCCACGTTGCACGTTTTAGCGAACAAAAAAATCAGAAATTATTAATAAATGTTTTTAACAGACTTGCAAGAGAGGGAATAAGTTTCATTCTATTGGTTATAGGCAGTTCATTCGATACTGAGGAAGGAAAGCAACTACAAGAAAATGCCTGCCCATCCATTAAATTTTTAGGGGCAAAACAAAACGTGAATGATTATTTTCTATGTGCAGATGCTTTCTGTTTGACTTCCATTTACGAAGGCCTGCCCATTTCATTACTGGAAGCCTTGTCTGCAGGCTGCACTCCCATTTGTACCCCCGTAGGCGGCATACCCGATGTTATTAGAGATGGCATTACCGGCTATTTATCCGACGATGTATCTGAAGAATCCTATTACAAAGCCGTTCAACGCTTTTTGAATAACCCGGGAGCTATTGATAAAAAAGTATTGCAAAATTATTTCAACAGAAATTATTCAATTCAGAAATGTGCGGGGGAGCATGTTTCTTTATATATTAAAAAATGACCAAAAAAATCCTCTTCATCGAAATCTGCAATTTCACCTCATATACTATTAATAGATATCTTGCTTTGCCAAACAAATGCGATTACTTTTCGGCATTAGTTGATGATAGTTGGCATGAAACGGTGCTGAAATGCAGTTAAGTAAAAAAAAATCAAGTACAATCTATTAATTAAAAAGACAATTAAAGTAGGAATCGAATTTATAACCGAAAACATATGAGCAAAAACTCAAAAAGCAACTATTTTAATATTTGGTTCAATTTAAGCAGCTTTTTTTCGAAGAGATTATTTTTTCGGCTCATAGGTTTTCCTATTCGATTTCTCTACAAAATCCACATCCAATGGGTTTTAGGAATTGATATTCCAGATACGATAAAAATTGGCAAAAATTTCGTTCTATTTCATGGCCAAGGTGTTGTTATAAATAGTTCCACCATAATTGGAGACAATGTAACAATACGGCAGAATACAACTATTGGTAATGCCAGGCATGATGGGGGCAGCCCGGTAATCGGTAATAATGTTGAAATCGGTGCAAATTGTGTCATTATTGGTGAGATATCAATTGGAAATAATTCTATAATTGCTGCAGGTTCTGTCGTTGTAAAAGATGTTCCAGAAAATGTAGTTGTGGCTGGCAATCCGGCAAAAGTTATTAAAGTTCTTTAATGTGAAGAATAAAGTAATTGTTCTTGGTCCAGGGAGGAAAACCAGAGGAGGTATTACTTCTGTTATTAAAGCACATGAGCAGTCAGAAGTGTGGGAGAAATGGAATTGTAAATGGCTTGAAACCTATATAGACAGAGGATCAATAGCTAAAACATATTACTTTTTAAAAGGCTATTTTCATTTTTTACTAAATATCAGAAGTGCAAATATTGTTCACATTCATTTTAGTGAACCTATGTCTGCATTCAGGAAAAGCATCTTTTTCAAAACTGCTAAATTATTTCGCAAAATTGTGGTACTTCATTTCCATGCTTTTTCTCCTGAATCAACAATATTTGGAAAGCACAAGAAAATGTACGCAAAAATGTTCAATGGTGCGGATGCAATTATTGCGCTTTCAAGTTTTTGGAAAGAACAAATTTCAAATATTATAGTTGAAAAGAGCCAGATAAATGTTATTTATAACCCATGTCCGTCAATATCTGAGCTGCCAGATTATAATAAGCAAAACGCAATCTTATTTGCAGGTACATTAAACTCAAGGAAAGGATATAGCGATTTATTAAGAGCATTCGCAAATATTGCAAAGCAGTTTCCAGAATGGAAAGTTGCGTTCGCTGGTAACGGAGAAATTGAAAAGGCAAAGAATCTTACATGCGATTTGGGAATAGAAAATCAAGTTGTTTTTGAGGGTTGGATTTCTGGTGATGAAAAAGATAGACTTTTTAAGAGTTCCTCCATTTTCTGTTTACCTAGTTATGCCGAAGGTTTTCCAATGGCTGTTTTAGATGCATGGGCATATGGTCTGCCAATAATAACAACTCCGGTTGGCGGTCTTCCTGATGTATTAATCAATGGAGAAAACGCATTGGTTTTCAATCCGGGTGACATAGTTTCATTGTTAGTACATTTAGAAAGTTTAATTACAAATGAGCAACTAAGGACCAAACTTTCAGAAGCTTCTTTCAATTTAAGTAAAAACGAGTTTTCAATTAAACGTATCAGCGTGCAGCTTGACAATCTGTATTCAGGATTATTGAACAAATCTCATTGAAATTAGACTTTTGTAAATTAGCAAATCAATTAAATCATTAAGTGTTGTAGCAATAGAGAGTTATGAGCAATTGATGCAAACTAATGAAAGAGATACTTTTTAAAATAGTTGAAAAAAAAACATGACCGCCAACATTTTAAAATACACCATCAGTGATGAACTTCCTGCCGAATGGCCTGTGGAGCAGTTTGTGAGAAACTTTTTGCCGTAGGGAAGAGTAAATAGAATGAATAAATATTTCAATATATTTTTTGAATTTGATTGGAATGCTTTTAATGACAAAATAAGGTCAGCGATTGAAAATGCCGAAAAAGGATATGTCTGTGTTGTTTATGGTAATGTATTGACGCATGCAACTAAATACGCTGGGTTTAGAAGTATTAATAACGGAGTATTAGTTAATTCGTGCGATGGCAGCTCAATTGCCTTATTAGCAGGGTTGATACACAGAAAAAAGTTTTCGACCTATACCGATCCTGAGATTTTTGCAAAATATAGTAAAGAAAATTACAAACAGTATTTTTTAGGCAATACAATAGAAAACCTTGAACGTTTAAAATCCCGGTTCACAGCATTGAACTACAATACGGATAACTTTAGATTTGAGTCTTTACCATTCAAAAATGTTGATAATTTTGATTATGTATCAATTGCAAAAGACATCAATGAATTTTCGCCGGACATAATATGGGTATCTTTAGGTGTCCCTAAACAAGAAATATTCATTAGTAAGCTTTATTCGTTTATTGAAAAAGATGTGTAGAAGCTATTATTGCTACAAGTAAAATTTAAAAATCAGTAAGAGCCTAAAAAATGATGTTGTATGTATCAAAGTAGAATTCCAGATAAATATAGAATAGGAAAGACTTACATCTCAATTACATCTCCTCAAAACACAATAAATCTTATTGAAGAAGCCGTTGAAAAAGGTATTTCCACATATATTTGTGTTTCCGATTTCCGCTCTGTATGTTATGCATCTTCACATCCCGATTACAACGAAATAATGAAGGCATCTTATCTAAATACCCCAGATGGTATGCCATTAATATGGATGGCTAGATTATGGGGTTTAAAAGACGTTTATCGCACAATGGGTCCTGAGTTATTTGTAACTATGCTTAAAAACCCAAACAATGGATTAAAACATTTTTTACTTGGGGATACCGATGATACATTAGTAAAAATAAAGTCTGAATACATTAAAAAATATGGCGCATTAATAGTAGGAACTTTTTCACCTCCTTTCATTAATGTTGATGAGTACGATTATTTTGCTATTGCCAAAATGATTAATGATAGTAATGCAGATATTGTATGGGTGTCGATGACTGCACCAAAACAGGACTATTTTGCCGTTAATATTAAGCCATTAGTAGAAAAAAAAATTCTGATTGGTGTTGGCGCTGCATTCAGATATTCTATAGGTTTATATAAAATACCTAATATTTTTTTTCAAAAAATTGGTTTAACAGGAATCTTTATGAGAAAGAAATCATGGAGGCTATTTAAATGGTATGTAAAACACGTTTTACGCCTTTTCGAGTTTTCTTTTAAGATTATTTATCGTAGATTTAATGGTAAAAAATATTATGAATAAAATTATAATTATCAATATAGATACATGTAAAAATTTGATAATAAATAATAAAGGCATTCTATTTTAGTTCTGTCCTCTCTGAATAATCTCATCTCAACTTTCAAATCCTCTTTGCAAACTCCATTGCCCTTACCTGTTTTCTTATTTTATTCTGTACAATAAAGTGATGATGCTCCAATAGCGATAAGTCGTACGTTTCAGAGGACACCGAATTAAGATAACCCGCCAACATCCGGGCATATTCCGCCCATTCCTTATCGCCATCTTCTATGGGCTTTATTTTTATTGCCAGGATATTCCGCGTATTTATCAATTCCCTTCTTTTTTCAGGGTTTATTTCTTTGTAAGGTATTCCCTGCACATACAACCGTTTTAGGGCATTAAATTCCAATGTACAAAGCTGGCAGCTTTCATACACTATATTAATCAAGCCCTTCCTCCCATCTTCTTCAAAACGGGCAGAACGGGCAAGCATTAGAAAATCAGCTATTGCCAATGCCAAGGCTCCGGGCACATCATCATTTCCTGCCCATAGTTTTATCTGTGCATACTGTTTTACATAATTTGGGATTCCTTCTTTTTTCCCACAAACGGGATGTATCATATGTTCGTTTGAGCTTACCGGGCAACGTTGCGAATATTTCGTACAACTTTCCTGCACATTGTTTTGCCAGGCAAACGGCATCATACTCGTTATTTCTTTATGATTTTCAGTCGTCCCGTTTATTTTCAAATCTTCTATTGCCATCGTTTCCAAATCACTTTGCTGCAATGGACCCAAATAGGCATCTCCCCTGTAAAGAAACGTGTCTTTCAGTTCCGCATCATTGCTCCTCACCGGGAAAGAATAACTATAAAAAAATGAGGGAGTCCCGGGTCCATGCGCCTTTTTATTTTCCTCTTTATTTGTTCCTTCTGCATTTTTCACATCAAAATCATTGCCGTTAGCCGTATTGTTATCTTCCACCCGCAAAGGCGCTAATCCGGATAAACGACTGATAATATTGCAAAACGTTCCGGGTTTATTTGCGGCACATATAGCGATCTCTCCGTTGGCATGTAACGGAAGTAAATCCTCCTCAATCATTCCCGTTAATTTTTCTTTTATCACATGTTCATGCTTCAGGCAATCGGCTATGGCATTGATCTGGCTCGAGATAATGACATTCTTTTTTATAATAAAATCACGGCTTTCGCATGGGAAGCCCACATTATCAAATCCATCAGGCATAGCGATGTTATAAAACGGATTAAGAAGCCCTTCTACGATATCCGTTACTTCAGCATGAGCGCTTATAAGCATTTTGCAATAGTTTAATTGGTTACTGCTTATCGCTTGGTTCACCTGCTCTGCCACGCGTATGGTATCCATAATATTACGGTTGCTGATAACAAATAGTAAAATCTCCGTCTTTTCATTATATGCTAATTTTCCAAGTGCATTCAGTATATGTGCAAACCTGCCTGGATTTCCTTCCACTAAATTAATTTTATAATGATCGGTATCTCCAAGGATGAGTTCCCATTGAGTATTACCATTATCCGATTTGCTCTCCTTACATATGGTTTCATCTCCCGTTACTACAACAATGTTTTTTTGGATAAAATTTTTTATTCGTTCATTTTCCGTCTCTTTATCTCCATGTTTATCCTGATTACAATATTGCCAAAAGGTGTCAATGGAATAATAAAGAGCCTTTCCATCTCCCAATAGCATTATTTTTACATTATTTATATCTTTTACTTTTTTTACAAAGGAAAAGACCCGGCTTCCAAGCGAACGTCCTTCCGTTTGTGCTGCATGAAGCGGAAAAATGGACAAATCATGTTTTGCCTCTAAGTACGAATACGTAGGACTGTCTTCTACGGTGGTGATGATTACAGGTCTTTTTTCCTCAGGATTTATTTGTCTTTCCATAAGATGCTGAAGAAGAAATCCCATATCAGGATCAGAGGTGGTATTGATGATCAATTCTGTATTTTCCAAATTTACATCCTTCAACAAAGGAAGGCTGCTTCCGTTTCCATGCAATGCTAACATTGCCGACTCTATGGGTATGCGACTTCCAGGGGTAAGATTTTCCAATATAGTCTCTTGCCCGCTGATAAAACCGTAATTCAACCCGCTTTGTTCATCCTTACGCAGCTCTTCAAATTGTGATACTTCTTTTTCTATGATAGCTAAGTTGCGGGGTATTACCCTTAATCGAAAAGCCTTATCAATTACAACATCATAATTCAGATAAGGATTTTTCGCTATTACTTTTCGTTCATCTTCGGTAAATTGAAAGGATTTCACTAACAGATTTCCCGCTACTAACCTTCCAAGGTTTCCAAATCCAATCAATATTATTTTAATCGTCTTAAACCCAAGCAATTTTTCCCTTAATTGATAACTCGTATATTCCTCAAACGACTGATAAAGTCTTGTGTAATTTTTTAGCATATCTCCAACTAAAATAATTATAACCGACAGCCATATACCCAGAACACCCACTATGGTTGAAAAATTATCAATATTTTTAATTTTTTCCATGGTAATAATATAATCATGGATAGTTTTACCCCCATTTAATGCTAATGGCAAAAATGCCAAGGTAATACTTACAAATAAAATCATAAGAATACCCAAAAAAAGTGTTACCGAACTGTCAACCAATCTCGATTTGAGAAATGTTATCCAGTAAATAAAACGATATTTAATATTTTGTACTCTTATTCCCAACAATACAGGCATTAAAATACCGATATATGCTAAGCATAATGTCAAAAAACTTAATATAATGAATCCTCCGCTAAACGTTCCATGTTCAGTTGAAAAATTATGATAATGCCCTATTATCGGCAGATAACAGATTGTGGCAAAAATAAATATCGATTTAAATGCCCTTAGCATGGTACCGATTTGCTCCCCGGGGTAGCTATTCAGTTTATTGGTATTATATTGATAATTGTGTATTAATAAACGTTTCAACAATAAATAATTACGCCATTTTATCCGTGTAACTATTTCAAAGAAAGCGATTACCGCAATATTCCCAATATAAAATTGCCAAAATATCTGCAATAAATTCCCGGCAAAACTTAATTCATTAGGAAATTTATTTATATACCAGCATGTTTCCCAAAATAATAGTATAAGAAAACACATTAAATAACTAATATAAAAGCCATATCTCCACCGATGATATTTTTTATTGATGCTATCTAAAATAAACTGTATATTTTCCCATGTTTCCATAAATATTGTTGTTAATGTTAAAAATAAAAATGATTATATAAATATCACAAATTCAGTAATTTATTTTTTTTGTTTTCAATACTTCATTCTTCAATTTCTTCAAAATTTGCATATTAACTAATTTTCCATTGCTTTGTCGCTCCATCGCTCAGCCGCCGCATCGCCCAGTCGCTAAGTCGCTTTTCGCCCGTTGCCCTTTCATAGCTCCCCGCTCCAAACTCCTCGCTCAAATCGTAATTCGTTGTCTCAATCAATTCGTGTAAATTTGTGTAATTCGTTGACCAACGAAATTCGCGTAAATTTGCGTAATTCGTGGACCAAAAAAAATCGTGCAATTCGTTGACAAAAAAAACCGTGTAATCAATGGACATTTTCAAATTAGCACATTTTCAAATTAGCACATTAACTCCATTCCCATCGCTCAGATTCTCCCTTCATCTTTCCTTGATCTTTCCTTGATCTTTCCTACACCGGTTTTCCGAAAAGCACACCTGTTTTTTAATTTGTCCCTAATCTTTCAAATAATAAAAAAGCCCGCATCATCCATTTCCACGTATTTGTGGTAATAAATAATGCAGGCTAACCCTTTTTAAATATACGATACATGGAAGAGAATTTTTTTAATCTCATTGCCCAGCAATCATCAGTCAATCCAC
>Ga0172381_10002051_pt1 | contig 22895 bp, 21 predicted proteins | sample Leawel6488metaG_FD_119754 | JGI IMG/M metagenome (GOLD analysis project Ga0172381, IMG submission 119754) | Leachate microbial communities from a municipal landfill in Southern Ontario, Canada - Leachate well 64-88 metaG | ecosystem: Engineered > Solid waste > Landfill > Unclassified | place...
TGGGCGAATCAAGTTCGTGATGCAGCAGACGAGACCTCAAAACTATATAGTTGTTATATAATAGCAATAAATTCAATAAATAGGTCATCACATAAACACGACTTAGAATAAACTTATTTTTATTTCATATGAAATGGAATACAGAGACGTGCTTGATTTATTAATTCCAATAGAAAATTATTTAGAAATAACCATAATAAATATATTTGTGCATTTTAACAAATCAAATTATATTAATAAATGTGTGAAACCATATGCTATAATTTTGAAATATATTGATGCAGACACTACGAACACAATTAAATTAACGTTGGAAGATATAAGTGGAATATTGGGACACGTGCCACTCATACACACACGAACAGATATAGGTCCAGCGAATTATAATTATTTGGATATGAGCACAAGATCACATATCACGGCAGATTCTGTGATTGACGCGTGCAAGGAACTCGAATCAATTAGTATTTGTTGGGAACACGGTGTAACAACTATTTCAAGTGAAGTTATAAACTTATTCAAATCAAAATTGACTGAATTGCAATTAGAGTATACTGAAACAGACGATTACATTTATTGTGATAACATTCATTTCGTGAAACGAACTTGTAATTCAAATTCTTTGAAAAATGTTGTGTTGCTCGCATCGAACACATATGACAATTTTCAAAGTATTGGAATATTTACAAAATATAATAATGAATATACTGATTGTCCATCTGAAAATATTTGTTTGACTTGCAAATGCGATAATTGTGGTAAATACAATATCGTCAATTATAATAACATATATAATACTTGTTCCTGTGGCGCTTTACTGTATTATACTCAATAATATCAACTTATATTTTTAATCAATAGTAAATGGGATGCTGTAGTTCTGTCGATATTTCGGATGAAAGATCTGAAATTGATACATATATAGAAACTGATGTGACATTCAGAAATAATAACAATGGAAAGGTTTCTTTGGACACACAATTACGTATGCGTCGTCCCGAAGTAATTTGTATTGGAGCATTCATGAAACGAAATCCGACGACACAAATATTGATTAGAGATCAAAGTATTTGTAAATATAGACCAGATTTAGTATTTGTTAATGATGGAAAATTAATTCATGTCGAGATTGATGAACATGGGCACGAAAATTATTCGAAAGAAGATGAATTGAAACGCGAATTGGAGTTATCAAAATATTTCATAAAAGAATATGGAAATTACAAATTGATACGCTTCAATGTTTCGAATTACAAAAATATATTCAAGTGTGTCGATGTGTTTTGCACAATATTGGAAAATTCCAATTCAATTATTAAAATTGTTTGATCGTGCCGAATATAGCTATTTTTATCAACGTATTCAGACATAAATAAACAATTTTGTGTATAAACAACAGGAATTGATTTTTTATTTATAACTAAATGGGTGATTTATATAACGTAAATCAGAAGAAAATAGAATTAACCACCCCGGAAGATATAATAAACAATACATTGTTGTATCCAATTGGAAAATCATTTCTCGAGAAATATCCACAATATTATGATATATTAACGACATACGAAACATCAATAGAGGATATTCCAATCATAATTGGCAAACAAACGACTATTGATGAGAACATTTCCGTTGATAATAACACAACGGTTAATTTTAAATTATTTGTCGACAATATTAGAATTTATTCGCCGGACTCAATTGAATCCAAAGCGTATTCGCAACAAGGATACATACCAACTCCAAACATGGCATTGGCAAAAAAGGCTAATTATTCTGTAACGATACTTGGAGATATACATTATTCATATTCGTTGATTCACGTAACAACTGACAAGATAAATATTTTAAATATCCAAGACATGAAAATAGATAACACAAATAGTATTTCTGAAGTAATCGTAAATGGATATAATGTGCAAGTTCCGATACCAATAGGCTGCAAATGGTGTGCGTTAAATCATTATGACAAATTAACGCAAATTAAAACAGGCGAAGAAATGGATGCAATGAAGGGATTCTTTATTATAGAAGGTTTAATACGATACATACTTCCAATATATAAGAAACCATTAAACAAACCAATTGTGCAAAAAAATGAATACGAAGAGCAGTTATCAAGAACTGAAGTAATTTATTCCAAAGGATATGATTACGAAGATTCATATTACACGGTTGCGGCGATGGTAATTCAAAAAGACATACAACGTGGTCGCGGAGGTGCAGAAGGAACTGTCGCAGATTTTGTATTTTCATTGCAATTGAATCATAAATCAATGAGAACTATGTCTGATTTAGACACAAAAGACAAAAAGAAATTGTTTAATGAAGTTCCAATCAAGCTGATGTTCGCAGCGTTTGGATGTACTTCCGACAGGGAATTAATTAAATATATTTGTCCGCAACTTAATGACTTTGGATTAATTCATAGCATACGAAAAGCGTGTCTGCAAGGATATAAACATCGTATGGCATACACTGTCGCTGGAATTAAACTTAAAAATGATAAAGATTATGTTATTCCTGAAGAACCATTGGATGAAATAACTGCGAAATATATTATCGGACAATTAATTCTCTCGGATAAATACAAATCAAAATTATTGGAATTAACAAATAATAATCTTGACGAATACAAAGTATTGGTCTATAACATGGTTTCAACAATTTTGGATACAATGTTTATGCCAGGAGTTGGAAATAACAGCAATGTTGATAGAAATAAAGCTATTTGCGTAGAAATTGGAATGATCATCAGAGATTTATACATGATTGGCAACGGATTAGAAACATCTCAAGACAAGGCATCATTACCAAATAGGAGAATACGTTCTGGACAACAAATAGAACGTGAATATAAAGCGTTTCATCGTGCAAGGCTAAGCGAAGTGATGCATCTTGTTAATGGTCTATTGCAAACTAATAAAAATATAAAAATGTTAATGAAAGTACTTCCGACAGCTATGAATAAGCAAGCAAAAGAAATGTCGAGTGAAATGACAAATTCAATTATAAATTCATTCAAAGGAACAAGCAAAGAGGATTCAAAACTGAGAACCAACATAGCAAAACCTAAGAATCAAGCATTCTTGTGGAATATTCTTCGTGAAATAGTTATAAGCTCCGATTTGAAACAGCAAGCTTCGACAGTTAGTTGGGAACATAGGACTGTTCATCAGAGTGAGTTATATTGGATTTGCCCAGCTCAAACTCCCGAAGCTGGGTCACAGACTGGAAGGTTCAAGACACCGACAATATACACATATCTGTCGAAAGGTACGAATGGGGAAAAGGCAATTAATATAATTCAAAATTTTGTTGGATTTCGTAAAACTTTGACTGGCGACGACATTGATACGATGTATGTAATACGTGTGAATGGGTCGGTTGTTGGTTTTATTGAACAATACAATCCAATTGAAAATTTGTATTTTCAATTATTGGATGCAAGAAAGAGCGGCCTAATTGAAAATGATGCAAGTGTTATATTAAATAACATTCTTGGAACATTAAACATATGGACAGATATTGGAAGATTAATTTCGGCGTTCGTTAACATTAAAAATTCGTTTACTGATGGTGTTCCAAATAAAAATTTCGTCGATTGGATAAATAAATGTGCTGTCGAAACCCAGTCATTTGACATTGGAATCAAAAACGGATTTATAGAATATTTAGATCCGGAGATGGGAATTTGTAATACCGTCATAGCTCCATCTATCAAAGATTTTACAGATAATCCAATTCTGTATACGCATATAGCATTTCCCGCTGGAGTGCACGGAATAATTGCGGCATTGGTTCCGGCAATAGAATTAAATTGTGGAGTCAGAGCTTCGTATTTAACAAATCACGTTAAACAAGCCATCGGACCAAATCTGAGGTATCCTCAATTAAAATTCATTAATGAAGATCACAATGTTTTATTGAGCCCACAAATACCTATAGTTAGACCAATATCATATGATTTTCTTGGAATGCAGAGTACTCCAATTGGACAAAATGTCATTGTTGCGTTCATGGCATATAAATACAATCAAGAAGACGCAATTATATTGAATAGAACAAGTGTCGAGAGTGGATTACTTCAAATAAATTCATTGGTAACTAAATCTGAACAAATATTAAGTAATGACGAAGAATTTAAAATACCAGATATGACAACAATTCTGCGAGGAAACTCGATTAGTTACACAAAGTTGGACCCGATTACATGTCTTCCATCCAGAATTGGAGACGAATTTTATAAAGGAGACACGATCATTTCAAAAGTTAGCAAAGATTCTCGTGGTGAATCAGATGTGTCCATTTTGAACACAAAACCAGATGGAAAATATCCGGAGAGTGCTAATGCTAGACCACTGCGATGCATTGAGAAACATAAAATTCATGGAGAAGATAAAAGTTTCAAAATGGTTTGTTTTGGACAATATAGAACCCCGATCGTTGGAGATAAATTTAACACCGAGCATGCACAGAAAGGAACTTGTGGAATGGTACTTAACACGAATTTAATCCCATACACCTCAAATGGAATTCGACCCGATATCATTTTCAATCCTCCATCGATTTTCAAACGTAAAACATATGGACAAATTTACGTTGCATATATTTCAAAAATAGCAACGTTACTTGGTTGTCCACTTGATTGTACACCATTCCATTCGATACACACTGACACAGAATTAATTGAAATAATGCATAAACTTGGACTTGATGACGCCGGATTGGAAACAATGTATGATCCAGAAACTGGAAGACCATATCAAGCCAGAATATTTGTAGGAATGCATTATTGGGAGCGCCAATCGCATCTTGTTGAGCAAAAATTAAATATCAGAAACGGTGGACCAAGAATTCCAGAAACAGGTCAGCCAACACATGGATTGAAGAAAGATGGTGGACAGAGTGTCGACAGAATGGGAAATGATTGTTGTAATGCTGCTGGAATATCGGATATAAATAGAGAATCGCATCTAAATCAAGGAAGTAAAATGACTGTGGCAGTTTGTAATAAATGTCACAGTATGTTTACGTATTATCACAAACAAAGACGGTGCTGGGTGTGTCATAGATGTGGAATACATTCAGATTTTACAATAAAAATTGTACCTCCTGCCACAATTCTTTTGTTGAATATTTTGAATGGATTACACGTTGCGTTGGATTACTTTCCGGATTAATTAATATACATAATTTTATCTTTTTTATCGTGATTAAAATATGGCAACATTTGGGTCAGTTATTCTAATTATACTACTTATAATTTGTTCAGGCTGGATATTTGGACACATTTACATCACAAATAAAAATAAACCGTTCACTGGCTATGACCAAATTTTAGTTGGCGGAAATGCAATTTAATCAGATAATATATTTGTTTGAGTCTCAATTATCGAAGCATACATATCTAATATATCACCGAGAATATTTTTATTATATTTGAAGCACGCAGTATACGTATATCTTGGTTTTAGATATATAATTTGATCTAATGATGCATTCTGATTGCATCCAAATTTGTTCATAATTTTATTCATATGAATATAAATGTCATCTTTACTTGCATAAAATGGCCGCATATAATCGGAAAGATAGTCTAATATCAAAGCTGGCTTGAAAATAATATCAGTTACTTCATTGGATTCAATATATAATTGTGTGTAAGAATCAATATATTCCGCATAATCCACAATACACTGATACGCGGATATATTTGCGCATTCATCATTTTTAATGTTACTTATTATAGATCTATACATTAACAAATAGTCAATGAAATCAATTGTTATAAATATAGTTTGTTTAATCTCAACCGTATAATATCGATTTTTCGTAATATCCATATCATCGTCCAAATACAAGTAATCTACCAATAAACACATATTTTTATCATTAAAATAATCATTAACATATGTACGTATTGTTTCGTGCTCGAATTTCTGAGCATGATACGTGTCATTGTTTGGGTCGTGCCAAATTTTCGCGCTGACGACGTCAATAAAATTTTTAATAAATCCATAAACAAAATGTTTCGTAATTGGTCCACGTATCACATCAGGATATTCTGGTCTTCCAAAATATAATGGAAATATTACAGCCGACGCATTGAATAATATATTATATTTATCAAAATTAATGGTGTCGTCCTCGCTTTGAATAATATCATCAGTTCCACCCAAATTAACAATTCCTGGAGCATTATTTTGAGCAATATCATCGGTTTCGTGCACCTGGATATTGTCACAAATCGTTTGCATAAATTTCAGCATTTATATAGAAACAAAATGATTTTTATTGTCAAAATAAATGGATTTAGCCAAAGTTATCAATTCAATAAATAGCAATATTTTGGAATTAATATCAAGAGGATTTGCAAATTCTCAATTTGTAGACAGAGAGTATACCGATCTTGGAATATTCGTAAAGGATATATTGGCAAAATTACTATATGATGAAGGAAAGAAACAAAAAATATACACGCAGTTACAATCTGGTATATTGGCCAATAAACGAAAAGATGAACAACAATCGAAGAAACAATCATTTTGCACCGACTTTAATTCTAAAATGTATTGCATTTTGGGGTTGATTGGTTTTGAGATGTGTAAATATATTACGTTCATAAGTAAAACAAATGACACGTTACAAGAATTGACAAATAGTTTAGCTAACATAACGTCTTACTCAGATTTAAACCTAACGTTGTTACATATAAGAAATATATTGGAATTTGTAGATGAAGATACGACAGATATCGACAATATTATAAATGATATCAAAACAAAAATCAATACAAGAAATATTCACGAATTCGAAACGAATAAAACAAATATTAATAACATGATCATAGATATTATTAGTCTTGTCAATTTCACAGAATATACGATTGATTCGATTTATGATTTGTGCATCGTTCTTGGAAATAAGAATATTTGTTATGATAATAGTTTTATAAGCGTATTTTATGAAATGTACAAAGAAGCTGCGGTCGACGAAGAAAATCCATTTATTAATTATATACTTAACGTACTAAAAATGGAGTCAGCAAAAACAATACAGAAACAATTAGATTATTTTAAATCGTATTATCGAACACAAGCAAAAAATATACTCGAATGTATTGAAACACCAATAAAGATAAACATCACTGACGAATTTCTAGATGAAATGGCAAATATTACATTCGGATTATTCGTGTATATGACAAAGAAATTAAGTGATAACCAATTGGCAGATGCATCATTCGGAAAAAGTACAAGAATACAATTCATACAAATATTTAAAGCATTAATGGCATGTGCACCGAGATGTTATAATTTTACTGATGATCAATTGTCAACATTGCATTTTATTTTAATGTCGCAAACAGATTGGAATAATTCAATTAAAACATTATGTATTCGGGATTACTAGTCACGCAACTTTGATTATATGGCGAGATATTATTATTGACATCGGACATAATATCAGATATTTTTGTGTTGGATTTTGCATATTTCCAGAAATAATATGTGAATATTCCATTATTTCCCAACTGTGTTGCGTATTGACGATCCAAACATGCCGATATAGATACAACATTATTCATTTTTGGCAAATCATATACAGTTCCAGAGTGACAACTATCGGATATTAATATTAATTTTTCTGATTTGTTATATTTTGTTATCAAATTATTTAGTGTGTCATCAATTATTAATCCATCTGTCGCGACAAATGTTTCGTCACATCCATCCGATTCATCATGATTCCTATCTGGAGTGTTTGATCCATGACCAGAATAATAAATTATCAATGATTCATATCCATGTGATATGAATAATCTAAATAACGATAAGAATGTATCCATGTCCGTGTCTGATGCCATGTATGTATTATATCCAAGTCGTTTCACGGCATGATACGTCATAATTCCGTCTTCAAGTACTGGATCACCCAATTCATATGAAGTTCCATAGTATGGATTCGCGAAAATCAAGCACATTTTATTTCCAAGATATGTGTTTTGTTTTATTAATTCGTTAAATTCGTTTTTGGCAGACCTTTTGATTGTATTGGTTTGAAGTCTCGCTGTTCTGTGAATCTTGCTCATTTGCTTAAAAATAAAATATTATATTTACACTCTCGATGCTGGGTCTACTATGTATGATCCATCTGGACGAAGATTTTCATTTCCATTAACGTAAAATACTTTTCCAATATACGATCTATTTAGAACCCGTCTCGGTTTAGGATCCAATCTGTGTTTCAAGTACGCCGCTAAATGTTCTGGAGAAATTTTATCAATTTTTGACTGTTCTTCCGCAGAAATATTCTTGAGCACTGCGTTGCCAACGTATTGTAAACTTGCCATTTACATCTAATATAAAAAGTTATTTTTTTATTAATAAAAAAATGTCTCTGTCTGACAAAATACAACTGGCCATTACTTCAGTAAATATTGATAAACTTAGAGAATATAAAGATATATGCAATATATTGCACACTGGAGAGAATTCATTAGAGTATACACCAAGCGATATGCCATCAGATTCTATTTATGAAACGATTGTGCGGATGACACGAGATTCAGAAGAAGTAGAAGAATTTTCCACCATGCATGGTACAACAATGTGGATGGGAACCATTCCGAAACCAGATCAAATTGTTGAGCTTGAAAATGCTTTAGTTATGCCAAAATTTAATGGCAATTCGTGTGGAATCAAATTAATTCGAGAAGGAATTAAATTCATATTAGCAAAAGCACATACGCGAGGAAAAGATATTGGATTCAGCAGAAAGAATCTTGATATCACTCAAAAATTATCGTTGATGCCACATTTTGTTAAAACACTCGAAGAATTGAACTCAGTTGATCCCGATTATATTTTACCAAATGGATTGATATTTAATGAAATAATGACTATTTCAATGAGGGGAGAATTGGTCGTGTTTGATAAAAATATTTCTGAATCACCCGAAAGTTATGTTGCAGGTAAATTAAAAATCAATATTGATGAATATATGCGATGTGTTGATACAATCGAATTCATTCCATTTGAAATATCTGACATTTCAACAATTGATATGTCAATTGTTCCGACACAATTTGATGCTGGAATTATATTAAGAAATATTTGTGGAATTGAATATCCTTGTAAAATCCTCGATAAATTAACTGAAGAAAATATAAGAGATACATATTATGAGTTTGCAGATGAATTGAACGAACCAATTGACGGAGTTGTTTACGTGAACCAGGATTGGACATATCCAAAAACAGAAGCTGACACCAAGAAATCGGTCTACGGAAAATATGCTTGGAAACCGTTTACTGAATTTGCATCAAAATTAGAAAATATCGAATATAGTGTTGACAGTCTTGGAAAATATTCCATGGAATTTATTTATACTCCAACGAAGGCAAATGGAAAAACATATACGCGCGCAAAAGTTGCGATTAAATCATTTATTGAAAAATTGCGCGGAATTGGAATTGGATCGACAATGAATATAACTCTGAACAAATTAACGTGTCCATATATTAATGAATATATACCAGAAGAGGATATCGTTCCATATGAATTAATAACAGAATGTGTTTATTGTGGGAATACATTAAAAACTAGGAAAACCAAAACAACAATATTGTTAATATGTGATAATAATATGTGTAAAGGTCGACTTGTACAAAGATGGATTCATTTTCTAAAAATGCTTCAGATAAAAGGAGTGTCCGATAAAAAAATTAATAAATTTGATGACATATGTGCGGCCAATATTATAAGTAAGTTGTTGGTTAATATACGTGGAAACACAAACTTAAACAGATATTCATTTGTTGAGACTATTAAATTGGTCGACATCAGAACATTATTGATTGCTCTTGGATATGGAGGAGCAAAACAAGTCGAAAAATTGGTTCCGAGCATAGTCAGTCCGGGAGCATTAGCTCTACTAAATTTAGACGTTATTTGGTCAATAATTGGTGACGATGCGTTTGCGCGTGACATAATAACGGCCATACGTATATTATAAATTATTTTTGTATTGATGTATAATGATCTCGGCCGTAAATAATATATTGCAAAAACTATTTGGCACTAATTATCAAAAAATTAAATCAATAATATCCACGATAGAATCACTGGATATATCACATTCATATGAGTGTGAATTAAGACTAATAGATGATGTTGAGCATCAATGCGCATCATATTCAAATTTCATCAAATATACCTCACAAGATTATGAATTTGAAGATACTTTAATCAAAACGCACAAGATACCAATTCCAACTAAACAAATACGATTTAGAAGCATCATTAATTTAAACGCAAATGAGTATTTGTATAATCTTGCCTCGGAACGCAAAATAAAGATGTTCCAATTTTCTGATGAAAAATGTAGACTGACTCTGTCCAGAGAATCCAGACTATCGAAACCATTTGACAATCTCGAAATTGACAATATCGAACGAAGATTACGAATATCATATCAATTTTGTAATGGATGGAGACTGGACAAAACATTGCGGCTATTTAGAAGTCAAAATATAACGCTGACTGTTGACGACATATTAAAACCAAAAATATACGATGTGTTAGATTTGGAGTTCGAATATAATGGAAAATGGAACGAATTCAAAAGAAACTTCTTTTGTTTAATTGAAACGTTGTATCCAACGCTGGAATATAATTATATTTACAATAAACTTCCACAAATAAACCTTCCGACAATTGATTTGGGATACGGTGATGCAGATGTTTATTATATGGATCTTAATTTAAATAATCGATGCCAAATCATACAGTACAAAAATTCAATATATAAATTATATAACAATACGCTTAATTTACTCGAAAACACCAAATCAATACAACTCAATCAAGTTGAAACTATATTAACGAGTATAAATACAAAATATAAGCAAGATTTATTGTATATATTCGATGCAGTTGATGATATATTAATTGATGTGTTGTATTATGAAAATATGCTGCTTGAAGACAATAATTATACGACCAGATTGGTTTATATTGATAAATATGTTCATCAACATTCACGTTTCAAAACAGTTCAATTTGTGGATAAGACAACAGCATCGTGTTATAAATATAAAAATAGACCATTTTCTAAATCTGTGATTTACAGAATAAATGTAACGTGTTTTAAATGCAAGATACTCGATGGAACTATATTAATGCCAAAACCCATCAATAAAAGTTTATCAATGGAGTCAGCTGTATTTGAATCTCCATTCAATTCATATAAATTTAATTTCAATATCACTGACGACATGAACAATAAAACAATTCAATTGCAATTCGATAATTTCGAATATAAATTAATAAACGTCGATTCAAGTCCTCCTGACACATATGAGAATATGATTAAAATAATGTTTAAGTTTTCAGCAGTCACATTAAACTCAAATTCAAATTTGAAGCACAATATTGATGATGCCATTAATAAATATTTAATTGAAAAATTAATTAATAAACTATCGATCAAAACATTATTGTATATATCATCACAAACTGATGAACGAGAATTATCGTATATTCAAACGTTTTCAAATACACGAAACGTAATTTTGATAACCAAAAATATGAATATCGCGTCAAAATTAATATGTAGTTACATGAATGAAACAATTAATTGTCCGTTAATTTATGCATCCAAATTATATAAATCTGAAATGAATTTAACAATATTAAATGAATTGTTTACAACAGATGATCGTATCGAGTTCAACAATGGAAAATTTATGCATGCGTTGAATTCATATAAAAATTATAATCCTAAATCAATCGATGTGGTATATTATAAATACACCAGATTTAATTCGTTGTACAAAATGATTGAATTTAGAAAATTCTTGAAAAATATTTTGAATCCAAATGGTATATGCATAATGTACTATGATAAAAATGACATTGAACCAAGTTATAAAAATAATGCGCGTACGATACTCAACACGTCGTTAATCAACGTGACAGACATAAATACCTTATATAATTACAAAGACAAATTGGAATTAAGTCAACAAATCGATGAATACTGTTTTGATTTTAAATGTGAATCACTTCCAGTCAAATATTATGAAGATGGTGAATACTTTATTATTGGAAATATGAAAATAAAAATGTCATTCGATTCATCAATGCAATTTACAACAGAATATTTGGCGAAGGTGAATGAAAAATTTGCAGAAATGATATTGTACAGAAATATATTTGGTGAAATTAATTTAATTAAGCACGATGATATGTTCGAAGGACAATGTAAATCACACAGAATAATAAGTAACGATCAAAAATGGATGCTGTATTATCTTCTCGGAATTGACACAGAATTATTTTCGAGTCCAGTCGATTTTACATATGGAAATTATTATAGTTATTTTCACTGTGTTGATTATTATTTTGGAAGTATAAATTATCCGCAAAATGTAATTTATGATAATAATGAATTGGATAAAAATGTATTAATAGAACTTGATCACATTGACGATGATATATTAACTTGGATAAGCAAACAAATTAATTATAATGTTGCAATTGCAACGCTCGATACATTGGATTTTGAATTTAAAATAGATAACATTTACATAAAGTTTGCTAATTCATACTCGCGCAATGACATCGAACACATACTATCTAAAGACAAAGATGAGTTCAATTTATTGAATGACGATTTTAATATCACCCAATCAATAACACCATTTAACGTCAAAGAAGTGTCTGATTATATAAAAACAAATTCAAAGTTTTCTAATATATCGTCAGTTGAATCAAAATTTTCGTGCTGTGAATGTAAAGTTGTCAAACTCAAAAATTAATTTTATTGGAGATATAATTCAATGGATATAACCCGATGCAAAGACGATTTATTTAACAAAATAGAGTTCGAAACAAAAGAATTTTATGTCATAACTAAATTTTATAACAATGACATTAAATGTGAAGAAAAACGTGGAAAAGTTCAAAGAACTCCAAACAAATATATAATTCGTGTCATATTGGGAACGCTCAATTTGTTTGAAATACATATTTTGAAAGAATTGATAACTGAAACATTCTATATGATTTCATATGACTCAGTTATAGATGCATATTTATCAAAACTGCATTTATATTTAAAACTATCGCATGTGATTATACTTCATAAAATATATCCGTTGCGTTTCAACGATACTGATAATCTATTGGATAAATCGAGTACATTATACAAATTCTTGAGAAATAAATGATTTTATTTTTGTGATAAATGATTGATTCTGTGGCTAACATACAAGAATTATCTGTTATTGATGGCAATATCGGAACACATCTTGCCAAAAACATTGTGTTCAAAAATACTAAAAACATTCAAATATTAAATAAAAATCAATATATTGAAACGGTCAAGATCGACAACGCAGGGTGTGTTATTGTACATCACGCATTTTCAAATTTAGCAAATTTGAGGCACGTGGACTTATCACAATGCACGACAGAAATTTCTGAATACGCATTCGATATGTGTCCAAAACTTGAAGAAATTACAATTCCTCCGAGAGTTTCATATATATCAGAAACGGCGTTTGATCCACGATACATAAAGAAAATCCACATTCATAATCCAAGCAGATATAAGAATTTCTACTCAGTTTTTCCGCACGACAAGATAGTTGAATATAACAATGAAAATTCAGTATACATCGAATATGTCGGAACTCAATTTTATAAATCAAAAAGCATTAAACGCACAAATATTTCAACATCAATCGAAGATTTTGTCAACGTGATTAGAGCACATGCCGGAACTAGAACGTGTATTTTAGAAAAGTTATCAAGTAAAAATGAGTGCAGATTATTCTTCGATGTCGATTACATTCCAGCTGATAGTAATATAAATGAAGTCATTTCATATTTAGCTGGTGAATTTGGAATTCCGGATGATAAGTATGCATTAACGCTTAATAGTGGTTCACATCATAGTAAGTTTAGTTATCATATTTACTTTCCATATAGAGTTTCATATGCGCAATTAGCAATACGTGCACCAAAAATACAAATTATTGATAGAACAATTTATACCAACGGAAGACTATTTAGATGCGTCGAACAAATCGCACCGCTTTCGGTGTTTTCATTATTTGATTCACATTTTAACGCGAACGATAAGCATGTATTAATTCACGGAAATATCGAAGACACCATAATTCAGTATTGTGATACACTTCCATATTTAGATATAATGAGTGAACCAGTGGAAACTATATCTGATAATTTCGAATCTAATGAGGATAGACTGAATTATATTCGGCAACATGCTATTGTACCACAAACAGATAATGAGATAAGTTACGGCGCTGGTAGAACTAACATTCAACGGAGTCAGTACAATGAAATAATACGTGTATTAAATGAACATGGCATAACTGAGTTTAAGTCCGATGATGTTGACCGTTATATGAGTATAATAGATACGATTACATATAATAAAATTGTGAATGCATTGTTAGATATCAATAATCCAGATGTTCCATCATACTATTCTACAGTCCACCATGACGGATCTTAAATATGTCTTATCGTCTATAGTAGAGACAAATAATTGATTAATTGCATCCGCGATATCATCCTTTTTGTCAAAATCAGTCATGGGATCTCCATTATAAATATGTAATACATTATTCGCGTACATGACAGATTGACGTTTATGAGCTTTGTTAGTGGTTATATATTTTTCGTGTATAGATGTGAATTTAAGTTTTGGATCAAATATTATAATATCTTTCGTATATAACAATGCTGCAGTTGTAATTGTATACATCAATTCCATTGCTATTATGTTTGTGCTAACTTGTCTTTCAATTATTAGTTTTTCAAATTGATATAAGTCATAAATATCAGAAATAAATTGTATAATTAGGGTACATCTTCCGACAACTAAGTTTTTACCATTTGAGTGTTCGTCAAGATCAAATATTCCATACATTAACGCATTGTCGACAGCATCCCAAATTGCATAACCAAGATTGTGTTTTCCGATATCTATGCTTAATGTTGTTGACTTTGGGAAGAGCATTTAGCTATATTTAAAAGATTATATTCTAATAATACAACCAGATTTCCTACTTTCAACAATATATTAAGAGTGTAAATAATTATTAATACTAGTATTACGAGCAATATAATAATCAACTCATCCTTTTTTAATGTAAAATCAGATGTAAATTTTTCAACTTCCACGCGATTGGTTTGGTCAAGTTGATTTACTTGATTATATCCAAGCTGATTTTGATTGGTGCCAAACTGATTTTGATTTTGATTTTGATTGATGCCAAATTGATTTTGATTTGAATCTTGCGAAGTCGAATCTTTTAATCGTTTAATTAATAATCCACTATTCCAACTCATTTTATTATACAAAAAATATCGAAATACACGTTAATTTTGGTTACTTAATAATATTTTTTTATAATACTTTTTCGACGCGTATTTGTCACAATCCTTATTTATTTTCATCAATGGCAGCATTTGGAAAATGGTTTGTTTTGTAAATTCATATAATTTTTTGGAAACATTATTGAGTAATCCATTACAATAATATTGTTTGTATTCATTAAAATCTAAACTTATATTTTCAAAATTATCATAATATAATTTGGCACAAACTATATTGCAGAAATTTTTCGAATGATCAACTGAACGTAACGACATTCCAGATATTTTTTTGCCACAAAACGCACAACTCTGTGAAATTAAATCCAATGAATCTGATTTCGCGACAATATACTCGTCAGATTTTGCTGGTAAATTCACGAATAGCTCCATGCCAAGATCCATTTTATTACATGGAAAAATTAATTATTATTAAGAAGTTCCATACTATTTCCTCCAAATATAAGTCTGAACGGATTGAAATATTTAATCCATATAATTCCTCCAACGATCGCGATTATTATTATGACAATTATAATCATCGTCGACGATGACATCACGTTGCTGATAGAATTTCCAATCGAATTTATTGTTGCAGACAATCCAGTTCCCATATCTGAAAATATTCCTCCCTTTGTGGAACTTTGTTTGGATTCTTTTGTAACTTCAGATGATAGTGTTTTTGAAATTTCTGTATTACCGCTTGCCTCTAATTTTGCAACCATTTCAGTTCCGATGATCGAAATTAGTTCAGTTATCGCGCTGGCTTTTTGCTTTACAACAACTTCGGCAGTTCCAGATAAATTAATATTTCCAATATTTACTGTATTTGAGGCCAGTGCACTTGCCGAATTATTGGCGTTTGTCGAAAAATTCTTATACATCTTGACAGAATTATTTATATTGGAATTTATTCTGTTGCTGAATGATTGTATCAAAGAATCTGTGACGCCGGAGTTGCGTGCGGCAGAAAGCAATGATGTGGTTTCTGTTTTATCCTGATCGGACGAACTATATAATCCAAGTAAGTCAGCTGATAACATTTTAGTTGTTCCAGATGCACTCGCTTGAGCTAATTGATCCATCGTAAGGGTTGTGCTTGCACTTGATTTGGCACTGGCACTTTGATCAATTTCAATTTTTGAGTTTCCACTTGAAGTAATATCACCAATATTAATAATATTGGATGCTGTTGCCGAACTAACTGATGCCAATTTAATATTTTGTATAAGTGTGTCCGAAACAGAGTTATCAATATCAAGTGCAGTTTCAAATGCTTGAGTTATTTCATTTTTATTAACTACGGATGCATCGCTTTCGGAATTTCCCATTTCGAATTAAATAAAAATATTTTACTTCTTCTCAAATTTAAAGTAATCTGTGAATTTGAGCAATGCCTCAAAATGTCCATTTTGCATTTTATCGTATCTTGTTATCAAATTTGGAATCCAATTTGGATTTATCTTCAAACATTCATTAATATTTGGCACGAAATGTTTCATAATTTCTATACTTGATAATAACATCAGATGCATATGTGTTCTGAGAAATACTGCAGATAAATTCTTTTCAGTTCCATTTTTAAGTGTGATGACTGTGTCAAAGAACGCATCGACAAATCGAGACTTTATCATATCCATTTTACTTTTATCTATACTGATGGCGTCATAAAATCTGGTATATTCTTCAGTATAGTATACTGATGACGCGAACCTTTCGTTAAATTTCGGTATGAATGGCATAACAAATGAAACAGAAATCCACTTTTTCAATATCTTTTCTTTCAGTGTTTTCGGAAAATCGTCAGTGGAAATTCGTATTGGAACAATAAAATAATGACATAGTTTCCAACATGTATCAATTGGCGATAATCCTTGGACTATTCCTCTTAATTCGCGCTTAATCGATACAACTGCATTGAATGTGGTTATAAATGCATTGAATTCTTCAGCACTTAATTCGTTTTGGTACATTGTCGACACATTATTTAAGCACATCAATGTATTGAATACTATAGATGAATCTCCATCGTCATATGTGTGTTGTCTTGATATTTGAATAAATAAATCTATATGTTTGAAGAAAGTTATAGCCAACGATTTAAGTGTCGGAAGTAAATTGATAAATACTGGATCTTCATTATATTTGACAATACTTCCAATATCGAATGATTCATTCATTTTAGTAACAATAAAATATTTGTATTTTATTTAAATGTCACTAATTTATGGGGTCGTTGATAACAGAAAATTTGTTTTGGTGCGAAGTAAAACAAAAATAACGCACATAGATAATATACCAGTACTTTTTGAATTGGTTGATTCCGAAATTAACATCAATAACTTTCAGTATAAATTTGACAATAATCAAATGGTGTACGATATTGTTGACATTCAAAAATTCGCCGATAATTTAATTAAAAGTAGATTGCCACTGAATTATTCCCCGCTCAAATATGTTGATATTGTTACAGAAATAACAATTTTTTAATATTTATTAAATGTATTCAAAGGTAAACAATCCAAATGAAAATAATTTGGGACATGTGATAAAATATGAAGTATCTGACGCGAGTACTTTGAAATATAATCCGAGAATTACTTCCGAAAATAATAGAGTGGCCGCATTCAACAGAAAACAAAAGATATACGTGAAAAATAATTTGGTTGTTGATGATTTTCTTACGAATATCGACATCGAAAAAGCATATGGCTTGGTAATGAAAGATGGACCATATTTATTTTCAGCGATAATAAATGATGCGAATATCAAGAAAATTGACACACTTGAAGGACCAATCACATCTTATTACAGAGAAAAATTGACAACGAATCTGAATAATTTAAATAAAAATGCTCCAAGTTTTTTAGTAGGTCTCGGAAGTGGGTTTGAAACATATCAAAAATACATATACATAATATGTTTCATTGTTTATATTAATGGACATAGATCTGAATTAATCGATAAAATTGATATGAATGAATTAATAGAATGGTCAAATCTAAGAGAAGATATGAACTTCGATTTTATACTTAATGGTCCAAACACAAATCAAGAAATCAATCGTGATTATAAAAAACATTATGCGTTGTTGGTATCAAGTGCAAATGAATTGAGTGATGCAGTTCAATATCAAACTTTGTCGAGACAGGAAACCGGAAATAAATTACTCACAACGATTCAAAATAATTTGATAAGTCGTCCAAATTCGTATTTCAAAAATCTGAATCAAGCACAAAAATATATAATAAATATCGATTCCTCGAGAGATGTACAATTATATGAAGACAGTGAATATAATTTAGTGTTTGATTGTGCCAAAGTCACTCTCGGAGATGTTGTCACCCAGAATATTGTTGCAACATATAAAAATATTGACAATGTTGTTGAATCTGGACAAAGTGTTTCAAAAATAGCAGTTGGTAAATTGACAGACATATTTCACGCATATAGTGTGATCAAAGTGTTAAATTTAATAATAGGAAAAGAAACATATGTTTCAAAACTTGACGCATATGATAAAATATTTCTTGTATTCAAAGGATTATACTGTTCTGATAGAAATTTATATAACATAACATCCAGCGGTTGGCTCAAAATCGAAGGTAATTTCACGTCAACTAATGATGGATATGTTTTCAATCCGACAATTAAGGATGGAATATCGTATAAATCGACTCAAATTTCAATCAAATCATTCGATATATTCTTGAGTGTCGATCCAGATATTCCATCGACAATTTCAAATAATTATCCAATCATAAATTTTGATTCGAGTGTTGTGTTTCAGCATCCAGTTGCGATTAATATAACCGATACATATGATTATACATCAACATATCCCGAAATAATGCACGATTTGTGTGTGTTCATATTGGATGTAATGTATTCCGACAACTCAATTGTGTCGACTGCAAATGGAACATATTTATATAGTGATATCAGAGGATTGATACAAACAATGAACACAAATACGTTGAAATTTGATAATGTATACAACATAATCGACAACAGGGCATATTATCTTTATTATGAACAGGTATATTTGAACCGAGCCATATTTATCGGAAATTGGAATGTGAGTTATTATGTTTATGATAATACATTATTAACACCATCCGTTGATAATTTCTATAAATATTGGTTTGTCGATCAATTTGGAAATGAATTAACTATACGTACAACAAGCACTGTGTTCACAGATAATACCGGAAACGCGTTAACTATACCATATTACGAATCAACTGATGATGGATCGTCAGTAATACAATTTACAAAAACTGGTAATGTATATACAATGTCATCAGTACAACTAGTTGATTCGATAACATATTATTATATCATGACATTTGACTCGACAACACAATTGACGACAATATCTAGATTGACGTACACTCTCACATTTGATTCAACTGGAACGATCACCAGCACGTTTCCAACAACAGATGTTTCAATAAATACTTATGATAGACGTACTGACAGTGAGTATGAAACAAAATCAAATATATTTAAAGCTTATAAATGTTCTGGATTTTCTCCAATTTATGATTATTGGAATCAAAACGATTTTGGTGCATCATTAATGTATTGCAATATTGGAAAAATAATTAGTTATGTACCATCTGATTACGTCGTCGATTCTTCAACAATTAATATAAATATCAATCCGGATTCATATGCATACACATTTTCAAATGAGAAATATACTCGAATAACTGACAGAGTTAACATTCTGCCTGGAGAAATACTTGAATATGATCCAACGAGAAATGCGTTTGTGCGATCAAGTATGACCGAAATATATTTAAATTTATCAGATAATACATATTTGATAGAAGAAGGCACACATAATTTTACACTCGGAACCCCTGGGACAGGAACAATCTATGTTACAGACGAATATATTTTGACATTTCCACTTCCAACTCTTGGCGATAATATGATAACATTTACATTATCAGACAATTCTGAAGCAATTGGTTCTATTAATTATGTGTTTTCAAATACGTTGACCGGCGTAATGACAAATGACACGGGACATAATGCCGGAACTGCGACTGCAGCACAAACTGAAATATTTTATGAATCATATGTCATGCAAGTTAATTACGCATATGATTCAACAGATCTCATCATAAGCAAAGTTATTGTCATGACTTACAAATATAGGATATACAGATTTTATTTCGACGGTTCTGTTGTTAACCAGACACTGATTCCAACGTTAAGATTTTCTAATCGTGCAACTGATTCTCCTCCATCCGTTTCAACTCCAAAAAATATTGGCCTCGATTTGGGTATTGAACAATTATCATACGCGTATGTTTCATATACAATGAAAATATTTTCAGCTCCACGATATGAAACATCGTATGGAAAATTTCTTACAATTGTTAGAATCAATAATGAGAATATACTTACGGATAATGTGTATATTAGAAATAAAAACATTCCAACACCAATTGGTCACGACGAAACATATAACATCGCAAATACCATAGATGACAACACGCTATTTCTCATAGAAAGCTTAAACACTAAATTCATAATGCTTGGAAACATACCAAAATATGGGAAAATTGAAGATAGTGCGATAACCGCGAGAGTGATATTCCTTATTCCAACCATACCAAAACTTCGTTTATCGATCGAATTCATGTAAAGTTATTTTTATTTTCAAATAAATGGATATAAATTGTATCGATAGCAGCGACTCGGATAAAACCGACGATACCGAATTTATAAATGAAGAAGAATATTATATTGATAGTGAAGAAGATGATGTCATTGCTGATGAAGAAGATATCGTTGCTGATGAAGAAATCGAAAAAGTATTTCAGGAACCAACTAGGATGGAATTCATGCTCAATGAAGAAATCGAAAAAGTATTTCCAGAACCACCTAGCACGGAATTCATGCTTAACAAATACTTCACAGATATTAATCCAATCATGAGTGTTACAAACATGATAATTTCATTTATAACATATTGTTCACAAGAATATAATGTTAAAGTTTCTGTTGCAGATGCGAAAGAATGTATACTGGATTATAAAACGAAACTTAATCATTTAAATCAACTTCCAACATCTGTCGAACTAACAAACAAATTGGAACCACCGGAATCTGTTGAGCCGGAAAATAAATTGGAAACTGCCAATAAATTGGAAACTGCCAATAAATTGGAAACTGCCAATAAATTGGAAACGTTAGAATCGGCACTGGACAAAGAAGTGTCGAGATTATTCATTGAATTGGATCCCAGAAAGGTTTTCGACACAATTACTTGGCAGAATACAAAATTAGTTCATAATAATTTGACAAAATATGAACGTTCGCTTGATATATTTATTAAGTTCCAAAAATTAATGTGCTTTTGCATTAAGAGTGACAATCTGTTCGAAGTATTTGAATATACATACAAAAATAATTTGACAAAATGGAACGACATAATTTATGAATCAATCAAATCCAAATTCCCCGAGTTCATTGATCGACTCAATTGGTTAAAGATGGTACTTTAATTCCACGAATGAAATTAACTGAAGATGAATTTACTTTTGACAGTTCCTCCACATTTTTGTATTTAAATGAGAATCCATGAAGGCTTCCAATGATATATGCCATCATGTTTGTGCAATCCAGAATTAATTTACATTTTGCTTTAAATTTGGATTGATCAGTATCTTTCGCACTCGGTGACCCTATCGCCCCACATTGTCGTTTCCAAGATTTTAATAAACCTTGTAATACATCTTTGAATAAACCAAGTGATTGGACTGACATTTTTGTTGATGTACACAACCCAACTAATTCAACGCTGTCGCCCGAAGCCTTTCGAATATAATATGGTGTATCTTTCAACGCGACAATTAAATCCATTATGTTTTCTTTATCGGTGTATGTTAATACCATTTTGAATTCTTCTGGTGCTTGCTCATTAGAAATATTATCGCGCACAGTCTTTGCAACTGCATTCAACTGTGTTGCAAACATAATAATTTTTGTATTTGGTTCTTTCGACAATCCCGCAGTAAAATTCTTGCATTTTCCAGTTACATATACTTTGAAATTGGCAATATCGTGCATCAACATTTCATAATTTCCAGTCTTGAGCAATTTTGATTGTGCTTGATTTAATTTCACCTTATTGAGATATCTTATCAAAATAGAAACATTTGAATAAACGGAATTTTCATTCATATGCATCAGTATACCAGTTGTTCCTGGATATGCTTCGTACAATCCAGTTGACGAAACCGTCAGTTTCATAACTTTTTCTTTGGCAAATTTGCACAATAATAAATATAACAAATTAAATTCCTTCGTTTCAAATTCAACAAACACGAATGCGATCTGTGATCGTTTATTATGTATTGATCGGAACTTAACCGTACCTCCATCGTACTTAACTTGTTTTTCACTCATTTAGTACTCAATAAAAACATTTTTTTACGTGTAACATAAATGCACAATACA
>Ga0172381_10002052_pt1 | contig 22894 bp, 28 predicted proteins | sample Leawel6488metaG_FD_119754 | JGI IMG/M metagenome (GOLD analysis project Ga0172381, IMG submission 119754) | Leachate microbial communities from a municipal landfill in Southern Ontario, Canada - Leachate well 64-88 metaG | ecosystem: Engineered > Solid waste > Landfill > Unclassified | place...
AATTTCAAAATATTATAGCTAAAACCAATGAATGGTCATATATTGATTCTGCTGATTACACAATTCCATACAACGACACTTCTGTTAATTTATTCAACTACAGCAACAGCGATGTTAAACTATCATCGGTTGAGTATTCGGCTTATGTTCAATACTATAATCACCAAAACGAAAAGTACACAAATCTAAAACGAATTGTGTACTTTTCTCCACACGCTTTAAATAAATTTTAAATATTCTTTAAAGGGTAGTTAGCTGTTAATACTTCAATCTTTCTTTTTTGCTTAGTACTTGCACTACATCTCATCTCTATGTGTTGTGAATGCCAGCCATTAGCTTTTGTATATTTGTCAAGTATTGGAGTTGGAAATGAAGATAGCAAAAACTTCCCTTTTATTTTAGATAAAGTGAGAAGCAATCTATCATAATCATCTTCTGTATAGCCGTCATAATGCCCTTGACATGTTCCGATATAAGGAGGATCTACATAAAAGAATGCTTTCTCCCAATCACGTGAATTGATTACATAGATAGCATCAGCACATTCAATTTGGACGTTTTGGAGTCTTATTGCTAACTCTTCTGTAAACGATTCTCGCTTGTTTGTTAACTTCAAAGAGGTTTTATTGGATTTACGCTCGTACCCCCAACTGTTATCAAGTACTGCATTTATACTTATGTTTGCCAATATCCAAACAGCCCATGCTCTTTTTATTTCAGAAAACATATGAGGGCTATTAAACACAACAGAAGCAGCTGCATGAAGTGACCTGCTGTATAAACTAATCCTTACTTCTTTCTCTAAACTTACAAAATCGTTTTGCACTATTTTGTAAAAATTGATTACTTCTCGATTAGTATCGTTGATCACTTCCACTTCTGTTTTTCCTTTACCGAAAAACACGGTCTCTGTCGTGATGAGTGTTCTTCTTTATATTAAGAAATATCTCACATTTCTTAATAAGGCAGGGGCTTTGTTTAAATCACCACGCGACAATACCTTTAATAATTATTTTGTATTTTGTAGCTGTCCCCGACGAGGGTTCTGTAATCTTTACAGATACCGGACCTGCCCCAAAGACTCTATTAGCATCAGGGAGAGGGACTATATTATCTTCGACATTTGTTAAGGCTCCTGATGCTGACATATTTCCGCCGGAAGCTCGGTTATAGTAAAGGATAAACTGAGGCGAGGAACAAGTACCATCTAATTGAGAGATATATGTTTCTACACCATACGGAGCTATACCACAAGCTCTCTTACCCGAAGGCACTGTAAATAGTATGACACTATCATTATCAACCAAGCAATCTATTTCTTTAGCAAAGAAATGAGTTTGGATACCACTCGCAACATTGCTAAATAATGTGTCTAATGTGTTTTTGATTGTATCTATTTCGTTAAAAAGAGTGTCTATTTGGTTAATAACAGTATCAATATTTTGTCCATCGGTTAATACATCTCTTCCATCTACTGTACCTGTAACAGCTATATTCCCATTTACATATATATTACCTCCTGAAGGTGTAATAGTTAAATCACCGCTTGATGTCGTTAACAAGTCAACATAATTAACTGCATTACCGTCATAGTCATTATATGTTAACCTTATGTTTTTTCCAGTTTGCGAATTAACCTCTAATTGGCAAGCAGTACCTGATATAGTATTAATACTAACACCTCCTCCTGCATGTATCTGCATCCTAAGTGCCCCTGATGTTGTGGTATTACTTAAGGCAGTATAAAACTTTATCCAGTTAGTTGTATTATATTCCGCTACACCACCTCCAATTAATAATGAATTAGCATTTGATGCTGCAGTTGTTTGCATTATCATAAATGGAGTAGCTTCATTATCGTAATGATTTGAGGCAAGCGTGAAGGATTTGAGCGTGTTATCTGTTAATGTGCTTGTATCTAAATCTGCTCCTACTATATTTCCACCACCATATTGAATGTTACACTTTCCTTTGAATAGATTATTTCCAACAGATTGCAAGGAGTAACCTGTATCATTATAATTTATCGAATAAATATTTGTTAGCGAGGAATCTGATTTAAAATATGCTCCATAGCCGTTATATACCTGTGCATATATACCTTTTGAATTACTATTGCCGTTGCATGTTAGCCACATGCCGTAATAATTGTTAGAATTATTGTTAAGTTTTATACCCGCATTGCCTGAATTTGTTATCCCTAAACCATAACCAGATGATGAACTTATGTAACCCGCATATTTGTCAGCTGTTGTGTTTTTCAAAAATAAAGCATAATCATTATCAGTATTTTCCACGTAAATTTTCTTGTCTTTCTCATATTTCCATAAGTCATTAATCGTAATTACACCATTATCATAGTAATCATAGAAAAGAGTATTTATTTTTTTGATAATTTCCTCTACAACGATAGCATAACCTGTAGTCGTTAGATGGATTAAGTCCAATCTTAAAGAAGAAGGCACAATGTCATGTGAATAGTCAATAACATCTTGTGCTATATCCGGATCATAAGCGGCAACTAGTGGTGTGCGAACATCGACAAAGTGATTGCCATATTCTTTAGCTAAAGCAATATTCAGAGCTGTAAGCTTTAGATAATTAGTAGCTTCTTTATACTCGGAGGTATATTCTCCATTAATAATGGATAATACTAAATAATTATCATGATTTAAAGAATCAACCATACGCTTTATGTTCGCTTTAACTGTTGTGGTATCAGAATAATTATTTCTTCCAGACCAAATAATTGTAGGAAATTTCCACAGTGCTGTATCCACCAAAAATCTATTCATTATTTGTGTAGAATTTTCTCCGCCCACTCCTTTATTTAGTGTTTCTTTATTCATAGCGAAAGAGAGTTGAACGGGGAAAGCAGTTGCCCCGGAGATTGATTTCGTCAGCGAATTACCCCAACAAACTATCTTTTTGGAGTTAAGAATGCTTGATGTGGACGCAAATGATCCTTTTATATATTTACTAAGAGAGTCGTTAATATTCGCATTAATCGTATCTGCATACATCTTCCCATCCAAATAGAGAGAATCAGTATATCTCAAGCTAATCTCTTGAAGAGAATCTATATCTTCACGCAGCAACACTAGGTCATACTTGCTTGTCACCTCATATTTAGAACTTGTAGCTAGAGTCCCATTCGTTGAGGCTTTTGAAGCGAGTAACCATATTTTTCGATCCTGTAAATTTAGAATAGGTTGACTTGTCGTCACAACCTGTTTAAAGGTTGTGACACTATCCTTCACAACTAAAACAGGAAACAAATTTTGTCCAATTACTGATAAGCACCCAATCAGCATTAATGCTGTCATAATGTTTTTTTTCATATTTTTCATATTATTCCCAATAAGTAATTAATTCTCCTTCATTTAATTCACTCTCAAATGTTATTTGTCCAAGTTCTGGGGTATTCAACAAAAAAGACGTACGCCTAACAATAACTCCATTTCGAGCTATCTTTATATGGTTGTGCAACGTCGTTAATTGAATCGTTACATAACCGTTTTCCACATCTGTTGCTGTTACATCATAATCAACCGAGATATTTTTGTCTTGTTTTATCGCATCAAGTGATTCGACAGTATCTCTATGTATATCTCCAAGTTCAGTCTTATTAATACGACCTACTTTGTTGGTAATATTAGTGGCAATTTTTTGAAGTAATGTGGCTATTGAACTCATAATTATGCTGTTATATAGGTTAATGTTATTTTAATCGTTGCTCCTATTTCTCCCGAAGACTCAACACTAAGTACTCCGTTAGCGTTTAAGCTAAGAGGAATTATATATCCATCTGTTAACTTTCCTAAACCATACACAGTAGTACCTATTGGGGGTTTAACTGACAATGTCGCTACTTGTAACCCGCCCTCACTTGTAATTTCTGCTTCACAAGAAAACATAGCAAATTTCCCATTCACATAAAATTTATAATTTGAAATAGACCAACCGGAAGATGCTACGGCTGTAGCCACAGTTGTTTCGCGTTGCAATTTTTCGCTTAATATTTGATAAATATCTTTTGTAGTAAACATTTTATCTTCTACAGACACTTCCCAGTAATCTCCTTCGCTAGGTAGTGACTCTCCTGTATGAAATTCGAGAATTGCTTCAGCATAACACTGGTGAGGTAATTGATTATACTTATCAATTTTTACTCCCGTAGGATCATATACTATTTCTTTTGTAAACCAAAATTTATTAGTTCCGTGCACTGAATTTTGAGAGAACCCTGAAAAATTCATCAACTCGCCATTTAACGCCAATATTCCACTCGAATATGTTACATTATAAACACCATAATCTCCTATAAGATTACGAGTTTCACAGCCGGAGACAATAAATAGTTCCTCTTGATTTCCAAGCGATTTAACTATATTATCGAGAACAGTTTTTATTCCAGTTTGCATCCACCTGAGATCATCCCAGTTGAATCTCAAACCTCCGTTAAAGTTTGTTTCGAGTGTTTTCATATATATTCAATTCTAAATTGTTTGTCGGCAAAAATGTATTCTTTTACAATAGCCTTAATTACAACATCATATTCATCATATAGAAAGGAAGCACATCTTATAATCCCGTCTATGGTAGCATCATTATCCTCCTGAGTATTATATACCCAATCATCCTCGTCTTCTTCTGCAGGTGTTTCTCCAGTATTGTAACAATAGGGCAAATCTTGATTTTCAAGTCTCTGAAATACATATAATGACAGATGTTCAGGAGCATCATCTAACCAAATTTGCTCACTTCCAAGATAATTTCTTAAGTAGGTTTGCAAACTCAATACTTGAGAATTGTAAGTAGCCTTTAATACTGTCGTTTGTCTCATCATGATAAATTGATTGTATATATCAACGAAAGGCTTTATCGCCGACTGCAGAAACAATAGAATCGTTTCACCTCTTTTATTGAGAGGCAATAACAAGAATATTAATCTATTGTAATCTATATTATACATTGTCGGCAATATAATTTAAAGTTGTTTCGAGATTATAATCAACATCAATCGACATCCATCCAGCGTAACTGAAATATTCTCTAACAATTTGTTCGTATTCATTATCTCCATACTTTGCCCATACTTCAAGATTTGCAATGTCAGTAACTCCGGAAACTGTCTGTATAGCATCAGTTAACTGTTGTAATTTTAGTTTACCGTTAAATTCTATTGACTTCAGGAATGCCTGAATTGCATCATCTACAGGACGAGAAGACGAACCTACTGACGAACCATTGCTATTAATCAACAACGGGTTGTAATAAATGTCTGCTATTATTTTCAATTTGTCAGCATCATTACTTGTGACAGATACTCTAGTCCCAAAAGGTTTTATCTTATTAAAATAATCTTGTATTTTATCCAACTGGTTGTCAGGAGAGGAATTACTGATTCTGGTTAATTCTGAGCCTGACAAGCCTGCAACTTTTACTTGGATTACGGCTCCTGGTACTGTCGCCGAATATTTAACTATTTGTTTACTTAAATCAGTTGTTGCATACTTCACAACACCTTCTTCAACTATGAGGTCATCTCCAAGTTGAAATTCTTTTGCCTTCTTATTGTACCAATCAAAATTCCCATAATGGTTGTTTTCAACAATATTTCTTATTTCAGCATTGTGTGTGTCGAATAGTTTTTCGAGAGTCCATATTGCCACTGCGACAATCCAGTAAAACAAACGCCATGTTGCAACCTTACTGGTAGAACTTAAATCTGTCAATAACTGCTGTCCACTATCAACATTTGGGACTAAAGCAGAAAGTTGACTTTGACTGTTTTTTTCAACAATCATTTCATCGTATATTTCTGTTATTTTCCGTGCCATTATACTAAAAATTCTTCATTATTAAATTCGCTAATCTCAAATTCTCCAAACGAACTGCCCATGTAAGGACTTGATGTTGCCGGTCGTTTTAATCCTGTAAGCTGGTTCTTTATTGTCTTATTAACCATATTTGGGGCAATTAATTCAGTCCCCTGCTCAACATCTTGAGTTATGGCTACAAGATTGTTAAGAACCAATAAATCAAATACAGATTCTATTGCCCCAGTTTCTTGTAGAGCTATGTCAAATAACGACTGATTATTTTTAACCTGAACCTTAAGCATATTCGGAATTTATAATCAATTGACCATTTATATATTTCAGACTATTTACTGTTTGACCGTCTTTAACGAGTTCCTGTCTTACAGTTCTAATCATATCTTCAACCCCATCATCATTTAAAAAATCTTGAATGCCAACACCTAAAGTAGGATATTGTTTATATTCTCCTTTGTGAGAAACTAATATATCTCTAGTATGCTCTTTGGTAGCGTCTCCTACAGATATATCGCCTCCAATTATTATTAGCTCTCCTAGGCTACTTGTCAATATGTCTCCCATTGTTCTCATTAGTGTCGCACATTAGTATCTTCAATATCGTTAACAGCAAAAGCATTAGCTGTAGAGGCTTTCTTTATTATTGGAGCAGCTGTCCCTGTTTGATTAGTTGCCATTCCGGCTGTAGCCACCTGATGAGTATGGCTGTTGAATGCCTTAACCAAAGAGTTAACCTTATCTTTGAGCTCATTGAGTTTATCGACTAATTCATTAATCTTTATCAAGCCTCCGGATTTACCTGAATTTATGCTTATTACCTCTATCTCTCCAAATTTTATAACGAATAAATCTCTAAGTTCTCCATTTGATAAATCTGCAATCAGTACCTTTGAATTAATTTTTGGGCTAATAATTATCTTAGCTTCCAACTTGTCAACACTCGCAGTTAGTTTCACGCCCGTTAACTCAATATCATTATAAATAACAGTACACGTATCGTCCGAAACAGATTTAACAACTGCCGTAAAGACTAGAATTCCTGATCCCTTTCCTACAATCTCTTTAAGCTTATCTTTTATGTCTGTATATTTACTCATTCACTAATCTTTTTGCCGATTTTGATGGTTCTTTCCCCTCCGCTTTTAGAAAAGACAGTTTTAACCTCAATCACGTAATAACTTCCATTTTTGTATTCATAATCACTATCAATTATTGTAGCCTTGTATCCTGCATCACAATAAGGGACAAGCCAAGTTTTAAAGCTCCCCTCATATCCAGTATAACTCCGCATTTTCAAAGCCTCTTCTGCCATTTTTCGCAACGAGGTCTCATTACTTACTCCACTGATTTTTAAATTTAATGACTCTCCACCTGTAGATCCTGCTTCAACTTTAATAACTTTACCGGTATTGTCTGTTGACTCAACTGTTACTAAATATTTTCGATCTTCTTCTTTTTTATATACTAACTCCGATTTTTCAATATTTTTTCCAAAATCATAAATTGAGGTCCCGAATATTTCGGAATATTGGGGATGAATATGTAAAACCCCCGATTTTAAATATATGTTTGGTTTAGCTTCCTCTTGTATCTTTTTCAAGACATCGTACCCTGTTGCGTTATTTATAACGAATTTATCGTAACTAAAATCGTAATCGCATGAAATGGAATATGGCAAATTCAATTCTTTTATTAATTGCTCTAAAAGAGATTTAACTGAAATGTTAACCTTTTCAGAGTTTTTTAAAGACTTTTTAAAAAGAAATAAAGCATCTTCACAGTTTAGTTTAATAGAGCCATCATCAGTCGCTATACTTTGCAGATAACCTTCAAATTCAGTTACGGGCTTATCATCGTAACCAAGTTCGATTTTAACCTTATCGCCCACATTAATCTTACTTTCAATATCTAAGGCTTTATTATAAGCAGTACCTGGCAGAATAATAATTGCTGTATCACTTAATGCTTCCACCGACCTAGTTATTTCCACACTGTCAAGCATTGCAAGTAAGTATTTGCCTATCGATATATTCCAAACCATATTATACATTCTGCTCTATTAATAAATCATAAACATCATCGCTATAAGCCTTTATCGAAAAATTTTGATCAACTAATCCTTTCGTAAACGGAAATTCAAAACTTTCTACAGCTATTCTCCAAATCCCCATATAATTATTTAAGAAGTCACAAGTAATAGCTAGTCCGTTTTTCCCGTTTTCGCATAATTCTCGCAATTGTCTGCACAATTCTCCGGTTGATTCTGCATCATCACCACTTAAAATTCCCTGAATATTTATTTCCCAATCATCTTGACTCCACCTTTCTTTTATAGAACCGGCTTTTTTGCTTTTGCTTACATATCTTCTTATTATTATATTTTTACCAGATAAACTTATAATAGGGTCGCATGGCAATCTTAAACTTAGATCTCCATTATCATCATTCATTGTAAGAGTTACAGGAACTTGAAAACTGGTTCTTTCTACAAGACCTGAATTAAGTCTTGAGATCAATTCTGCAGGTGCATCTTCACTTGTTCTGTTCCCTGCATTAGAGATTTGTCCTGTTATTTCTTTATACTCTTTTGTTCCCGCTATTACTATATTGCGAAAAGGGATAAAGGGGGGTATCGCAAAGCCTAATGCTTTTCCACTGTTAATAGATATGTCGTTGTCCCTTCTCATTACATACTCACACTTGCAGACATATATAACACTCGTCTTAAATTTTCGGCAAACACCTCTAATTGTTCCTTCCCTGTTTCCGAAGCACTCCCATTAAATATTACATTTTCAACCATTTTGCCAAGATTAATATTAATAGAAGTATTACGAGTGCCTCCGGTTACTGCTGCTTCTGTTTTCGTATCTACTATATTCGGAACCCCGTTGTCATTTATCTGAGCCATTCCTAAATTGTATCTTGCATTAGGATTAGATGCCAAATAATCGTTTATTGTTAAACCCGTTTTTTTTGCTTCCAACTTTATTCTTCGATAGTCTTCTACCGACATACCTTGCTTTTCCGCCTCTTCTTTATCTGCTTCTTCAGCTCTGTCTTTTGCAGCTTTATCTAATGTCTTAAGATAAGCATTATTATAAGCATCTCCAACACTTTCTCCTTTGAATAGAGCTTTAATTGCAGCTCCTATTCCGTTCATAATAGCCCTGAATTTATCTACTTTTTGATAGAGATAAATGAACAAAGCTCCAATAGCAGTAACTGCTAATGCTATCCAACCCACTAAAGGAATGTTGTATATAGCGACAGAGATAGCTTTACATGCTCCTGATGCAGTTGTAGCGAATGTTGCAAAAGAAGCACTTGCAATGGCAGAAAATGACGCAGATGTCGCTCCCCCTGTTATTAAAGACAGAATAAATGTCCCAATTCCTTTAATTGCATTAAAAATTCCTGTAGTTCCAAATTTCCATAAAGCTAATGTTGCCCTTAATATATTTCTACTAAATCCCAGAGATTGCATTTGTCCTGTGGCTAAATCTTTATTCATAAAAGCAAGTTGAATTCTTGCTCCTATTATTGAGTGTTTGAGAGAATTAAACATATTTGCAAATTGTATTGCTTTAATCCATTTAAATAATGTACCCATTCCTGCTAATGCCGGCATAATCTGAGCTATTGGAACTAATGAGCTTGTTAATACTTGAAGCCATAATCCAGCACTTCCGGTCGTATTGAATATTGAAATCTTAATGTCGTCAAAAGTCGCTTGAATTCTCTTCAATTTTTCCTTGTATGATTCCATTATTAATTGAGCTTGTTCCTCAGCGGTATTCGTACCTTGAATTGCATCATTATATTCATCAATTAATTCAACTCCTGAAATTAGTGCAGTAGCAGCGTCCTTATTTTCAAGCCCAAATAATTTGGTAAGAAGAGCTGTATCTTTCATTATAGGCTTAAGAACTTTCAACCTATCAGTCATGCTTAAAGATTTATCTGTAAGCGTTCCAATATTTACCTTAGCTTTCTTTAATTCATCTATTACATCGTCCGGCAAAAACCTACCCTTACCGAGAACACTCATAACATTTCTAAGAGCAATACCACCTTCAGAACCTTTTTTCCCAGCCTTGTCAAGAACCTGTATAGCTGCATTTGTTTCTGCAAACGATACTCCGGCATACTTTGCTGCCATTCCCGAATTCTCAAGAGCCTGTTGAATTTGTGGCAGTTCTGCAGATCCAACCTTCGCAGCAGCAGCCATAATATTCATCATCCTAGCCATTTCCTTGCTAGCTTGCATCGGATCTTCAAGAGATACTTGATATTGATTCATGGCTGTCGTAAGAGTTTCTGCAGATGCGACTGCATCTCCCCCCATTAATTTACTCATCATAGCTATATTGTCTCCCATTCCTTTCAATGCTTCAGGAACTTTAGCTATTTCAGGCGATAATTTAGACAAGATTAATTTATAGCTATCAACACTTTGAGTTGCGGTAATACCAAATGTTTTGGCTGATTCCCTTGCGTATTTTTCTATCTTTTTTAATCCTTCTCCTGTCTCTCCGGTTATAGCAGACATTTCTAAAAGAGAATGATTAAAATCAATACCAGGTTGTGCGAGATTGTTGAAAGCACTTGAAATTCCTTCAAGAATGTTAGTGAAAGTTTGAAAGGCAAAGAGTTTTTGAGTGACCTTTTGTAAATTATTGTCGAATTTAGTTAATGTCGAATTAATTTTCGCAAATGAATTATTTACAGCGTTAATAACATTATTTGCATCTCCTGTTATATTTATTTGAAAATTTATTGCATTTCCGAACATCTTTTATAAATTTACGTAATTAGCTATTATGGATATAGTTTCATACATATTGATATTTATTTTGTATATAGGCTTAATAAATCTTATAATTATTATGATTAGATTTATTTTGATCTCTTTTAAAGACTCTAATAAAAATATTGGCTTTACTCCATTTGATTTATTCAAATAATGCGAAACAAACTAAAGCCTATTCTCCGATCTTCTAATTTCAGCAATTTGGTGAAATTTTTCTGCCCATTCGTGATCTGTTAAACTATTAGGATCTATATGCAGATAATACTCAATGATTGTATTAATATAACCAACCCAATTGCTTTCAATTTTACCATCTGTTTCGCTTACGACTTTACGAGTTCAGCCTTCTTTACATTAATTATCTTATCCATCAATTCAGCTACGCCTAGCTGATAACTTACATCTGTTTTAATTTTCTCACAGCCTCCGACAAAACAAGATTTAATAAAAGTTTCTATCATCTTCAATGGATCAGATTGCATACTCATTATATAACTTAATTCGGTACGATTCGGTTTTCTTACATAAGAAATACAATCTTCATATTCAATTCCGTAAACTTCTCCATATTTCGACTTCCATTCACTCATTTGTTCAGGACTCGCTATGCCTTCTTTGTTGTTTTTTTTGTCTTTCATCTGTTTTAATATTAATAACTTACTACGCTACCTGTGCCTTCTTCCTCAAAAAGATAAATGGCAATTTTATTTCTTGAAATTTGTCGCCTTGCTTAAGTTCTTTTGTCTCTTCAGTAAATTGGATTCCCTGTAGTACATCAGTGATTAATACATCGCCCTTACTTGGGTTACCATAAGCTACTACTGCATCAAGCTGAAGGCTTAATATTGTACCATCAGTACTATTTGCTATTAAGGCTTCAAGCTCCGATTGAAGCAGAGTTAATTCTCCTTCATAAGATTTATTACCTTTTTGGATTTTAAGAGGCTCGTTGCCTTTCCCATAGATAGCTTCTTTCTCCTGTTTTACTGTGTATTTAACACCTCTGAAACCAGTGATATCTTTTCCTCCCATTACAAGAGTAAGATCTGCAAACTCATATTCTCTACTATTGAATGCCATATTCTTCTTTTTTAATAATTAAACATTAGTTGTTTTAAACCCAAGATATACATCTATATATTTCGCATAAGCATAAGGTCTAACTCTTATCTTGACAACCAATTTAGATGTACTCACAATGTTCTGAGAGTGGTCTATGAAACATTCCACACCTGTGTCGTTTGGGTTGTCGGGATCTGTTCCCAAATTACCATTTGCTGTCATGTCGTTTTCAATGGCTGTTTCCACAGAATTCTGAATACTCTTTGCTATCGCATGAGGTATCTGTCCGGATTCGTTAATAGGTACCTCGTCTCCAAGTTCATTGACTAATGTCATATATGCTATCCTGTAAGCTTTATCTATTGTCCTTCGTCTTGGAATTAGTGCGTAATCACCTGTCGGTTCTGTTGCCAATTTATCGTCTGTAAAATAATATCCTGTCTTTCCTACAAATGTTCTGAAACTAATAAAGCCAGCATCACTTATTATATCAGGACTTCCATTTTCAGCCGCCACAGATGCGATATACATAGTAGTTGGAGGCAAGGCTCCAGATTTTACACGTGAAATAGACCTCTGTACCGGAATAGAAGCCAGTCTTCCGGCTAACAATCCTACTGCTGCTCCGGTACTGCCACTAATAGTATCTCCTATCAATATACATACACGATCATAAGCTCCTTCTGTTAAGTCATCAAGTGCCGAAGCTACACCGGTATAATGTCGTCCCTCAAGTATAACAAATAATGGTGCAAACTTATTGGTTGTTGCCCATTCTGCCAACTCCTGTGCTTTTGCAGCTGCTGCATAAGTGTCAGCATCGAGTCCATCTGCTATTGTTGGTTCGTACAAAGCCGGATCTGCTTTGGCAAGCATTAAAAACTTGATTTCTCCATTTGCTGCCTCTATGAGTTTTTTAGCATAATTAGCTTCATCAACATCCATTAAGTCTTCCGCTGAAACAGAAGCTGCTGCTGCAAGTAACCAAAGTTTTGTCCCCTCAGGAGCTTCTGAATAAAACTCATCTACAGCTTTGTATATCGTCGCATTCGCATCATCGTCTTCAGATGTTATTCCCAATGCGTCCAAATCAGATAATTTTGTTAACAAATAAGCAGTACTCAGTGAAAACAAGGTATCGTCTCCACTAACAACTGCAACTCCCGAAGCAACTAATCCGCATACTGCGTCATCCTGGGCATTGACAGAAGATAATGCTCCGTTTTCTAAATTTATTATTACTCTTGGTAGTGCCATGACTTTTTATTTTTTTAATTTATACATTTTAGGGGGGTCAAAATTATTGAGTTCACAATGTATGTAAGCCTTTTCTTTTTTTGTAAACCATTGTTTATCAGAGCAGAAGTATATAGATTCTACTCTGAGGCTTTTCATTAACTTTTGAGAAACTGCATAATTTGATAATCCCATGATTATTTAGTGCTTAAAGATTCTTTAAACTTAATTAATGCTTCTACAAGAGCCTCTTTTGTTTTAGCATCAGTTACGACTTCAAGTTCTTTACTTAACACAACAAGCTCTTTGTAAGTTAATGTTGATAGATCTTCGAGATTCTTAATTTTCTCGATGGCTTCTTCTCTGTTTCCCGAACTCGGCTTTTTATAGAATTGTTCACGACTAATTGTCTTACAACTCACTTCCTTTTTAAGTTCACACTGTCTTTTAGCATCAGGTTCTTTTGTGAACACTGTATTATCGCTACACACGAAGATTTTATCTGCATTGCATGTCTTAAAGACAGCATCTATTCTTTTTTCGTCCATTTTTTATATTATTTTGAGGGTTTTTCTTGATCTGTATTTGGAATAGTGATTTGACTTATCGCAGCACAAGTAGCTCCAATAGCTCCCATATAACTAACTACTGTTACAATTGCTGCAGGCAATGCAACAGGAGAGGCAAGTATTGCTGCCGACACACCGGTAAATATCAATCCTGCATTCCTTATTTTTTTAAAGTAAGGACTTGGATTTGAAAACAATCTGTTAATAAATTCTTTCATTAGTTTTTCTTTTTTAAAATGAGACTTAAAATTCTTGAAATAAAAAATGATACTACTGAACCAATTATGGCTCCTATCATTATTTGCCCAACCCATTCAGGATTTTGCAAACACTGTAGAACGCTTCCTGCAGTTCCTCCGGCTACGCTTAAGATGGTATCTCGTTGCTCCATTTTATAGAGTTTAGTCTATTAATCCAACCTTTGTAAAATACCTTCTGACTTGGATCTTCTTTTATTATGTTCTCAATAAACATCCTGCGAGCTACTACGAACTTTTCAAATAGCCATTTTTGGTCGGGGAAATCATTAATGGCGTTGAGTGTAGTGGGTCCAACTATGCCGTCTGATTTTAATTTCAAAACACATTGTGGGAGTTTAATCCCCCATATTCCGCTATTCCACAACCAATCGACCAATAGATTCGCTATCGACTGATTTTTTATTTTGTCGGCTTGCCAACGATCCCAGTAATGTTTTTTTAGTACAGCAACTACATCTTCTTTTGTTGCCTTAAGTAAATCATCCTTATCAACATCACCGTCACCATCTTTATCGTAACCGCAACTCTTCCAAGTGGACAAGGTTAATCCCATGTTTGTGAGACCTCCTTTGTCGTTTTTGTGGTCAGAGATGCCGCCTTCCCATTCAAAAATTATTGGTAATATGTGTTCTATTTTTGCCATCTTTTTCTTTAAGGATATCCTTTCTCAGGCATTAGCCATACAAAAGGATATCCTTTCCTTGGGGGTTATTTTCTTTATGATGCTTTTTGAGAGATAATTGTAACTCCAACATCGTCCTTGCTTACACGTCTTCCTCCGATACGACCAAGCATAGAATAGATGTCTCCATAATATTCCGGACTCTGTTTGTTTTCAAAAACCTTTACTTCTCCTAATGCTCTTTCTACCCACTGAGGATGAATCGCTATGCCAATAGCATTGTCGGCCTCTGCTGCTGTGAAATCATAGGGATCAGCAACAGTTGTCCCGTTGCGTCTTAAAAGCCTTGATCTCTCAACAATCTCAAAATTAAAGAGCTTTCCAACTATTTTTCCGGTGGCTTTATCAAAAGCCGAAGAGAAGTCTCTGTAATCGGAGATTTTAAGTGCCGATACAAGTTGCTTGTACATTGAAGAGTCTATAAACAACATCCATCCATCAGGAGAAACATTGTCTGCTGTCAATATGTCTTTAAGATTGGCAAGGTCATCTAATATGAAAGATTTACGTGTAGTCCCTGAAGTACCACTTAAATGAGATGTAGTATTTGCCCCCGATGTTTCTACAACTCTTGATGAATCGATTCCTGCAGCCCAACGATATAGTAAACTTTCTGCCATAGCTGTATTCAAAGCTTGACGATCGATCCCCATATGTGTTTCCATCTTATTATAGGATAATTGAATTGTTTCAATATCCTCAATAAGAACAGGATCACTGGTAAACTCATCTAATCCATAGAATATGTGTGTGTCTGTCTTCTTTTTAATAGGAGCAGGTAACGACTCTCTGTTTTTAACAATCGCTGAAGCTGATCCGGCTTGCGGAATTATTACATATTTTCCTTGCTGAACATACTCATCTGCATTGCGACATTTTTCCATCCACGGGTTCGCAGGGAATAAAGGTTCGACAATCCATTTTTCCCAGATTTCAACTTCTAATCCTGCTTCACCAAAAACTCCTCGTGGGAGACCTTTGGGAACTAGAGATAAACAGATGCCTACAATAGCACTGATTGTTGGATCGAATCCAAAAATACTACCAACTACTGCCCCGAGAATTGCCGAAAATAAGATTGCTACTATTGAGCTGAAGATCATTTTACTTGCTTTCATTTTGTGTTTTTTTTTAAGATTAATCAATTTGTTGAGGAGCTCCTGTTGGTATAAATTTAGTCCCATTATATACAAATGTCGCTGCCTTAGTTTTGTTTTGTGTACCCGTAGTCGTTGGAGATGACAGTCCCGTACCCCACGTAATAGTTCGTGCGATCACCCCCGATTTTGCAGAGACCTGCAATATCGCACCGGCTGCCACTCCGCTACCTATGGTTAAATTTATTGTTGTTGATGCCGTCATTGTATCAGCAACAGACACGAATGTGTTCTGTCGAGAGACTGTAACAGCTATCGTCGCTCCTGGTGTCTTACTTTGAATATCCGCAACCGGAAGCATTGGTTCACAATCAGGTATATACTTAGAGCCATTATAAGTAAATAACAATGTTTTCACCTTACTCTTAGGGATAATTGTCGATTCCGCTGTAAAACCTGTTCCAAAAACAATAGTTCTCGCACTGTCTCCTGTTATAAAAGTCAATTGTAATTGAGCTCCTTTGGTTAGTTGACTATTCAATGTCGCATTTATTACTACAGATGAGCCTATAAGTGTATCGTTAACATTTACGAATGAGTAAAACTGTTTCAATGTAAAAGCAATAGTATCTGCAGGGGCAACTGATTGTGTCTCGGCAGCTGGGAATAACGCAACATAATTGCTTGAAATTCCCGATGGAGCTTTAAAAGAAAACGATTTATTGTCTGTCCTGTTTATCCAAGTCTGACAATTAGCACTAATTGCAAAAGAAACAATTAGTAAAATGATTGAGAATCTTTTCATATTTTTTTTGTTTAGAGGTTATTTACTCATGTGTTGATCTTTCAACGCCTTATACTTATCAGGATTATTTTTCTTAATCTCTGCCAACGCCTTAGGATCGTTTTTCATATAATCGGACAGTTTCCAATCTTTTCTTGCATCATCAGCATTTGTCGCACCTGTTAATGATTTTCCTGCCGGAAGATTTTCAAAAAACTTAAGGCTGTTTTCAAAATCATTTGTTAACATTGCTGTAACAGAGTCTTTTTGCTCAGCTTTAATCCTTCCGGTTTTAATCAAATCCGACACTTTATTAACGATTTCCGTCTTTTTAGCTTCTGCTTCTTGAGCCTTCCTTTGCTGTTCAGACTGCTCAAACCCTGCAACTTTTTGCTTAAGCGTATTAATTTCATTGTCTTTAGCAGTAATCGAATCCTGAAGTTCTTTTACCTTTCCGTCAATGTCTGCTTCAGTAGGCTGTTGATTGGTGAACCCCAAACGAGCCCAAAAACTTGGTTTTGTCATATGATTTTTAGATTTTATTGATGATACTTTGTTGTAAATTTCTTTCCAACCCGACTTTGCATCTGTTGGCGTGATTTCTTCGATTATCTCGTCAATTAATTTTTTCGAGAGGCACTCTTCTGCACTTAGCCAATTTTCTTTCCCGTTAAAAAAATTCGTTTTAATTTCCTCTACGGTCATTCCAGTCTTCGTTGCTACAATATTAACAAGGACATCCTCAAACATTTCAAGCTCATTGGCTGATTTTCTCAAATCTTCTGCATCTCCTGATGCGTATCCAAAATTAGCTTTATGCAACATCATTAGAGCATTTCTCCTCATTTTTACAGGTTTTCCTGCCAATGCTATAATTGCTCCCATGCTTGCTGCAACTCCATCTATTATGATTGTAACAGGTTGACTTGACGAGTTTAGCAAATTGTAAACTCCGAGACCTTCTATAATTGACCCGCCAACACAATTGAGTCTTACTTCCACATCCCCCTGCTGGACTGAATCAGCGAAACGACTTGCAAACGTCTGAGCAAATCCTCCATATATTTCATCGTATAAGAATATTTCGTTCAATTCTTTTTTTTATGCAAATAAATACTCTTATAACTCCACTCGCAAGTAACTGTATAAGGTATAAACAAAACAGTCGTAACATTTTACGACTATTTCGTTTTATTTATTCTGAATTGTAGGTTTGCGAAAAAGCAAACCTATGTCATCAATAAATAGTCAACAAAAGAAAGAGTGGGCAAAACTCATATATGTTAAAGAGAGAGCCACTCAGAAAGAAATAGCATCGAAAGTTGGCATCTCTGAACAAAGCTTGTCAAAATGGATTAGAGCCGAGAAATGGGAGATTCTTCGTCAATCTGTGGTGGTGACCAAAGAGGAACAATTAAGTAGACTCTACATGCAAATAACCGAACTTAATGATTTAATAATGGGAAGAGATAAAGGCTGTCGATTTGCAAACGCAAAAGAAGCCGATACACTCATTAAACTTACGGCTGCAATTAAAAACCTCGAAACAGAAACAAGCATTAGCGACATTATTGACGTAGCTATGAAACTTCTCGCATGGTTAAGAGGAAGTGACATACAAAAGGCGAAGGAACTATCAATATATATTGACAGATATATCAAAGAAAAGCTTATTGCCTAATGAAACAAACAATAAAACAGTCTTACGAACTGTGGACTAACTTTCACCGCTCTCTTCAAAGTGATGCTTCTGTCGAAGTATCCGAAAGCTATTCCGAAAAACATAAAAGGATAACTCTACTCGAAGCTAATCCGGAAGAGTGGTTTAAATATTATTTTCCAAAATATTGCACAGCTAATCCTGCTCCCTTTCACATCAAATCAACAAAAAGAATTTTAGCCAATCCCGAATGGTATGAGGTAAGAGCATGGAGTCGAGAACTAGCCAAGAGTACAAGAACTATGTTTGAGGTTTTATATCTTGCTTTAACAGGGAAAAAGCATAATATTATATTATGCTCAAGTTCCCACGACAACGCTGTAAGATTGCTAAATCCTTATAAAATTGCTCTTGAAGTAAATCCAAGAATAAAAAATGATTATGGGTTATTAGTCAATTACGGGAATTGGACAGAAGATGAATTTATTACTACTGCGGGAGTTGCCTTTCGTGCTGTGGGTGCAGGAGAGTCCCCTCGAGGTGCGAAAAATGAAAACATAAGACCAGATATTCTATTAATTGATGACATAGATACTGACGAGGACTGCAGAAATCCCGATATTATAGACAAACGCTGGTCATGGATAGAACGTGCTTTGATTGGGACAAGATCTATTAGCGAACCTTTGCTTGTATTATTCTGTGGTAATATAATAGCCGAGTACTGCTGTATAACCGAAGCCATTAAAAAAGCAGACAAAGCAGACATTATCAATATACGAACCAATGGCAAGTCGTCATGGGCTAAAAACAGCGAAGAGCACATTGACAGAGTCTTATCCAAAATTAGTTTTGCTTCAGCTCAAGGAGAATACTTTAACAATCCTATTACTGAAGGGAAAGTATTTAAGGATCTGACATTCGGGAAATGTCCGAATCTTTCGGTTTTTAAAAAACTTGTTGTTTACGGAGATCCATCGCCAAGTAACAACGAAGTAAAAAAGAACTCATACAAGACTGCAGTGCTAGTTGGCAAAAAAGATTCTATATTTTATATCTTAAAAGTATTCCTAGAGCAAACAACTAACAGTAATTTCGTTCAGTGGTTTTACAACATGAAGGACTATGTTGGTGGAGCTTCGCAGTTGTATAACTATATCGAAAACAATACGCTACAGGATCCATTCTATCAACAAGTATTTAAACCACTTTTTTTTCAATTTCAAAAGCAAACCGGTCACTTATTAAGCATCACCCCTGACGATCGAAAAAAACCCGACAAATATGCACGTATTGAGGGAAATCTCGAACCTCTAAACCGTATGGGTTGCATTATATTTAATGAGGCTGAACAGAATAACCCTCATATGCAACGATTGGTTGACCAGTTCAAAGCGGTGTCTCCAAAAAACAAGCACCTTATTGACGGACCTGATGCTGTAGAAGGAGCCGTTTATAAATTAAATAACGACCTAAATGATAACGCCGTGTATCAGATTATAAAACGTAACCCGGCAACTAATAAACATAGACTATGAGTAACTTTATTGTAATAGCAGACTACGACTCAACAATTCATAGAGAGATACTTGACGCAGTAGTAAGAAATGATGACGCAATAATAGATGTAGCAGAAGATGCAGCTATACAGGAAATGCGTGGGTATTTGTCGCAAAAATACAACTGCGATATGATATTCTCAGCTTCAGGCACAGAAAGAAATCATCTTATCTTGATGTTTGCTAAAGACATCACTGTTTATCATCTCTTTTGTATTCACAATCCAATGAAAATGAGCAAAATGAGAGAAGACAGATACAACAGAGCCATAGAATGGCTCAAAGATGTGCAACAGGGCAATATCGTTCCGGACGGGCTTCCAACAATATCCTCAGACAAGGACATATCAGGCAGTCAAGGAACTGGCTTCGTTATGTCAAGTAATGTAAAACGTAATAACCATTTTGAATAATGAAAAAAACTAGCTTCAATCCAAAATCGGTGCAGATTAATAACGTAATTGTATCAACACTTAACAGGCAAAGTCTTGACATAAAAAAACTAATGGATGCCATTAAAGCAGCAGATAGTGAAACTTCTCCAAACTTTGTAAAACTTAACGAAATTTACGAAAATATAATTATAGACGGAACACTTCGGTCTGTTATGAGTAAGCGAAAATCTCGCATCAGTAATAAAACATTAATATACTCAATAAATGGGAAAGAGGTTGAAACATTAAAGCCATTCATTAACAACAACATTTTTCGCACTTTCATTAACGAAATACTCGACACTATCAGTTTTGGTCATACCTTAATCCAATTCGATTATAGCAAGGGAATATTTGATTATAAAAAGATAGAAAGAAGAAACGTCAACCCAAAAAAAGGGATAGTATTAATAAAACAAACAGACATTAACGGGATAGACTATCGAAACGACAATACTCTGCCCATTCTCGAAATCTACTCACCCGACACTGTCAATAAGTATGGATTATTAGCTGTTGCTGCACAATATATAATTTACAACAGAAACAACGCAGGTGACTGGGCTCAACACAACGAGATATACGGACAACCTATAAGAGAAGGAGTGTACGATGCTAATGACGATCTTGGCAGAGATAAACTCAATAAAGATATGACTCAAATGGGTAGTGGAGCTGTTATAATTCATCCTAAAAATACTGAGATTAAACTACTCGAAAGTACCGGCAAATCGGCATCGTCTGACCTATATAATAAATTCGATGAGAGAAACGAAAAGGCTTTAACAATCTTGTATCTCGGAAACAACCTCACTACCAATAGTGGAGACAAAGGAGCTCGTTCGCTTGGCGAAGTTCAGGAAAAAGATCAGGACGAAATTATCATGGACGATAAACAGTTTCTGCTCGGCATATTAAATAGTGAGCCATTTGCTACTTATTTCAATCTTTTTTATCCTGAAGCTAAAGCTGGTCAATTTCAATTTATAGAAGATAAGAATATTGACTTAAAAACCAAAGCAGATATTTATCAAATAGCATCAAACCACGTTCCCATCCCTGACGATGAGTGGTATAAACTTATGGACATAAGCATTCCTGAGAATCTCGAACAATTGAAAGCACAGAAAGCTGAAGCAGACAAAAAAGCTGCGGAGGAATTTCAGAAAAAAATAGAAGCAGGGAAATTTCAAAATAAGGGTTTCAATTTTTTCGCATAATCCCTTCCATTATAAATAAACACAAGATACGAAGGCAAGGGCGTATCCATTCAGAAATTGAGAGACTATACAGATGTAATTGCTCTGTGTGTAATGCTCAGAATAAGTCAACCTACATCCCCGAAGATCTGAACAAAAGAGCAGAGGAAGTTGCCGATCAGATTTACAAAGGGACTTTCAAAGGCAAACTCGATCCTGATTTGATTGATATTACAGCATCATATCTAAACAAAGCTGTCACAAACAATTTTGCTAAAACTAAAATTAATTACAACACACCGGATTGGAATATGCTCGCTAATTTGGAGAAGAATGTTTACCAATTCTCTGCAGCTAAAAATTATCATCAACTTAAAACTATGACATTAGCCCTTAAAGATGATAAAGGCAATGTTCGTTCATTTAGAGATTATCAAGTTATTACCGGACAAGTAAATAGCAAATATGAAGCATGGCTTAAGACTGAATATAATGCAGCAATTGCCGGTAGTCAAATGGCAAGTAAATGGCTTGAATTCGACGACAATGGAATGATTCAATACAGAACAGCCGGTGATGAACGTGTGAGAACAGAACATGAATTATTAAATAATGTAATCAAGCCAAAGCGAGATCCATTTTGGAATACATATTATCCTCCGCTCGGATTCGGGTGCAGATGCACAGCTATTGAAGTTAACAGTGATTCAAACCCAACACCTGACAGTAAATTTTCCTCTCCAAAAGTTCCTGAGATGTGGAGAGTGAACACTGCGAAAGAGAATATTATATTCCCTGATAGTCATGCTTATTTTAAAGATATACCTGAATCTGTTCTTAAAAGAGCTTGGGTTGATCATAGTAAAGTCGAATTTGAAAGTCATGGGCAAGAATTTACAAAACACTATTTTGATAAGGATACCGGGGGATATGTGGTATTTCACGAAAAACATTTGCTTGATAAGTATACAGGAAAATACGAATTACTTGCATCAAAAGTACTCAGCAAGGAAGGTCATAAAATAATACTTCAGGATGAGTCAGCTTTAGGTAGAAAATTTGACGGATTTTTAAATGATATTCCTTTTGAAATTAAATCTATTCACAATAATACAACCCATAGTATTAAGAAACACCTTCATAAAGCTTATACACAAAAAGCTGAGATTATAGTTCTATATTTCCCAAACAAATTTGATATAAAGATTCTAAAACAAGGAATAAACCGATGGAAAGGTATATATCCACAAGAACAACTTAAAATAATAAGCATCGATAAAAATGGGATAAAATAAAAAAAGCCGGAAGACCCGGCTGCACCACAGGGCATCACCCCACGGCATTTTTTAATGATGCTTTGCAAATATACGATATTTAAAACATAAAAGTCAAGTATTTTTATTAGAATAATTTAAAACAAGTTTAAATGCAGGTTAAATACACAGGAAAAAGTCTCGAAAAGATTAAAATAGATATCCAAAATGCTATTAAACATATAATCCCTGCTAAAATTAAGCAAATAGGACTTGAGCATTTCGATAATAGCTTTGCTAGGCAGGGTTTTGAGGGTGGGGTTTATCTGCCCTGGCAAAAACTAAAACAGACAAAAAAAAATAAAGGGAAAGCTATATTAATTAAGTCAGGACGATTAAGAAGAAGTATTAAAGGGAAAATCACACCCGGCAAGGTTATATTCAGC
>Ga0172381_10002053_pt1 | contig 22870 bp, 20 predicted proteins | sample Leawel6488metaG_FD_119754 | JGI IMG/M metagenome (GOLD analysis project Ga0172381, IMG submission 119754) | Leachate microbial communities from a municipal landfill in Southern Ontario, Canada - Leachate well 64-88 metaG | ecosystem: Engineered > Solid waste > Landfill > Unclassified | place...
AATTGGAGTATAATTTAAAATTATGGAATATGTATTACAACGACTTGGAACATTGCGGTTTAAACGGTCTAACCCCTAATCAAGCTCTTAGTTTATGAGTGCAAAATGTATGTGCCTAAAACATTATGCACAGTCGTACTTATTGAGTAGCGGGATTCATCCCGCGCTTGCCGTCATAAGAGCAGACTAAAGTCTGCTACTCCGGTATAATCAGTCGTGTTATCCCCTTTAATTGAGATCTGCAGGATTGACCTTATGCTATTATTCTATAACACAAAAAGTCTATTTGGCAAATAAATAAAAAGAAAAAAGAAAAAAGAAAAAAGAAGGTTTAAGAGCCTTCTTGCTGTTTTTCAACTCCCCAGAGAATCTGTATATAGGAAACTTTTTCTTTTGTAGAGGCGTACCATACTTGATCTTTTGTCTCAACCTCGGTATAGGAGGCGTAGAATTTTGATTCTATATATTTCCCCTCTGCATCAAATGCATTTAATCTCATGGGTCTTATATTCCCTTTTTCTACTGTTACCAGTATCTTTCGACGGTCATTATCGTCAAAGCTGATTTGCAGAGCATTATCATTTCCGCAATCAATTTTTTGTTCTTTGCAAATCACTACTATATTATAGTGGTTTTGTCCCATGTCTGTGATTGTTCCTATGTCTGCTTTTGAGATGTAGGGCATTCCGTCATAGTCTATCTTTTGTCCAGCTGGTTCATCTGGCAGTCCGGCAGTTGATATTGTTTCTGTGCATCCACTAGTGATAATGCCGACGATTAGTAGAAGCGTCACAAATATTGGCATAGAGCTTTTGTCCATTTCGCTTACCCCTTTTGATTTTTTGTTTTTATATTAATATTTCTTATCGCCTACACCATAGCACAAACATTATTTCAGTCAAGTTCTTTAATAATCTTCTTATTTTAAATCGAGTGATAACGAGCGTGAAAAATCGGGTAACCGTATAAGATAACTATAGCTTTTCCTTAAAAAATAAACTGTTTTTATGTAATAAAGCCTATAAAGTTTTGAGTCACTTCATTTTTTTAAAATGACAAGTGATATTTCTAGCAAAATACGGTGGAGATTTTGAAATGTGTGAGAATAGCGAGGTTTTTTGGAGTAGCGGGATTCATCCCGCGCCCGCTGTCCTACGCGTATGAAATAAAAAAATACGAAAAAATAATATATTTATAAATTCGACCCTCTTGTCTGTCATCCCGAGAGCCGTAATCGGCTGAGGGATCTGGGGAAAGTATCAGTCTTGAAAAAATATTGTTTTTATAACCTTACTTTTTCACCAGTGTCGCAACTTCCCGGATTCCTCAGTCGCAGTAGCTCCTTTCGGAATAACAAAAGTATATTTGGGTTTTAAAAACAATTGTATTTATTCTTTAAGGCGTTATCGAATTATCTGATTTGTACAATTCCAATCGACAGACTAAATTATATTATCCTGGTAAACTCCCTGGGCATATGCTGTGGATATGTACTTCAATAAATAGAAAAATGCGATCGCGCTTCTCTGTCTCGTGTAAACAAAATATAAAACGATGCTTTATATCGGGTTAACTTTAGCTATCTCATATTTTGACTACGGGTAGCTGGTACTTTCCCTTCTTCCGAAAAAAAAGGGGTGGGATGTAGTTTGAAAATTTGATATGCTACGGATTATTTGGTGTTACATATAAAAAGGCAGGTTTAAACCTGCATAGCTGTCCTGCGCGCACGAAACAAAACCATTTCGCGGGAGCGGGTCTCCAGACCCGGTCCCTGATAGTTCTGTTTCAGGTAAAGACTTCCTATTGTAAAATAATAGTTAAATGCTTTTGAGAACAAATATATAAAGTATAAAGAGACTTAAAAGCTTAGGGACTTGGGCTGGAGACCAGTTCCCACATTCAGAAAATTTGATATGCTATAGATTGTTTGGTGTTACATATAAAAAGCGCAGGTTAAAACCTGCTACTCCAAATGCACATAGTCTAAAAGGATCTGCCTTTCAATCTCCCCTTCCGGAAGAGGCGGGATTTACCCATTCGTTTCACTACTGGGCATAAACTTCTCATCCCACCCAAATGCGGAAGAGGCGGGATTCGAACCCGCGAGGCCCGTGAAGGCCTACTGCTTTTCGAGAGCAGCACTTTCAACCTCTCAGTCACTCTTCCAGATTTTTTATGACCTTGTTATTCTAACACTAATCTCAAAAAAGAAAAGCCCGATAAAGGCTCCGAATAAGCGGAGCCTTTTTTTGTGTTGTGGTTTTTAGGTTTGCGACACTAGCCTAGAAGTTCGATCATCTGCTGAGTGGTCTCTTTGGAGGTAGTGAAGATGATCATATCATTTATAATGACATAGTCCATAGAAGTTGCCGAATCAGGCAGATTCACATAGTTGAGTTCTGTGCCGTTATAGTAACCTGTTTGAAAATTTGTTATGTAGGTTTCGGTAATCCTGTCGTTTAGGAAGAGCCTTTTCATCACGACATATATCTTCTGGTCTGTGATTGCAGTGTTTCCCCATGTGCTCATTGCTTTCCTGATTGATTCATCTTTCTCCTGCTCATAGGCAAAGACTAGCCCTAGTCTCATAGATTTTCCATTTTTGAAGACAATCACCCCGTAAGCCTCTGTCGTGTTGTCGATTACCTCTTGGGGTATATTGCTGGCGTTTGTTTCTCCCAGTAGTGATGCCAGGGCTTCTTTTTTGGAAAGGATAGCCTCTTCATCGTCGCGTTCGATAACGAGTCTGATTGTTTCTTTATCGACAAATGTTGCCCAAGGATAAATTTCAGCATCGAAGTAATTGATGCCTGCTACGGCAGACCCCTTTGCAACGACTTCGGTCGTTATCTTCTCTGTTAGCAAGGCTATATTATCTCCATAGGAGACTTCCCCTTCTTGCTGTGGCTGTGGCCTAACTTGGGGGAGTATGTAGTAGAGCGTGCCGCCAAGTGTTCCTAGAAACAATAATGCGAATATTATTATCTTTACCCAAGGCAAGGAATAGAGTTTGATCTGATACTTCTTGATAATCTGCCTGCGGAGCATCTTTTTTTCTTCTTCCGTGGAAAGCCTTCTCTCTTCGGTTTTTAGTGTATTTTCAATGTCTTGCAGGTTGTCCTTCTTGATTTTGGGTTTGACTTTTTTGTGGACAGAGCTGTAATATTCCTGCCTCCCGAAGATAAGCCTGTTTTCCGGATTTACATATTTATCGCTAAGGCTCTTTTTTATTGTTTTTATGACTTCTTTTTTTTCTTCGATTTTTGGTGTGATAATTCCGCTTTGTTCGATTAGCTCTTCTTTGTCTGTTTTTGTCTCAATCGGTTCTGGTTTTTCCTGAATCTCGGGTCTTTTCATTTTTGGTATAATCGGTTCAGTCTTGGTGTCCTCAGCCGCTTCTCTGATAATTTCCGTAGTTGTTGCAGCGGAATTTCTCTCTTTCTCTTTCATCGTTTTGTGGAGGTCGCTCCAATAAGAATCATCTTTGCCTTTATCCTTTTCAAGTTCGTCTTCGATAATTTCTTCCTCAACCTGTCCTTGCGTTTTTTTAGATTCTTGCTTGAGCTCTGTTTCGTCTCTCTTGAGGCTTGCTGACATCCTTTCTAGAAGTTCTTTCAGCTCACTATCCTTGTCTGCTTTTTCGGCAGGCTTTAAGGGGGGTTCTGTTGTTTCTTGTGTGGTTTTTTTTGATTCATTCAGTGCTCCCGATATTCTGGAAATCAAATTTTTCAGTTCTTCTTCTTGTTTGTTTGGAGTTTTCTCTTCTAAATTAATTGTTGTTTTTTGGTTCGTTTCCGAAGTTTTCTTTGCTTCATTCTCCTGTTGTTCAGCCGTTTTCTGTTCCGGAGGGTTCTCAGACAGGTTTTTGCTTACTGATTTTTCTTGTTTTGCGACTTGTTCAGGCTTTTCTTTCTCTTTTATATCTTCGTTTTCTGTTTCAGCTGGATTCGGTTCTTTCATTTTCTGTTCAGCCATATTATCTTCTTCGGGTTTTTTCGTATATTCTTCTCTTTCTTCGTCTTGACCCAAAAGATGGCTCAAGGAAAAACCCCTCATTTTTTTATGAAGTCCTTCAGAGTCCTGACCTTTCCTCGTATTTTTTTTTGCTTCTCTTTCTTTTTTTCCGTGTTCCTCCGCTTCTTTGAGGTCGTCTTGCATTGATCTAATGATTTTGCTCATAGGCATTTTAGATACCTTTGTGAGTTAAATTTATCCTACCCTGTTCGTCTATATTTTTTACTTTGACTGCAATAATGTCTCCCGTCTTGACTACATCTTCTACTTTTTCAATTCGTGAAGGAGCAAGTTCGGAAATGTGTACGAGCCCTTCCTGTCCCGGAAGTATTTCTACGAAAGCTCCGAAGGTCATAATCTTTACTACTTTACCCTGAAAAACTTCCCCCGGTGCTACTTCGCGCGTTATGTTTTTAATCCACACGGTAGCCTTGCTTGAGGCTTCCGCACTCTTTGAGGTTATCATAACCAACCCGTCGTCTTCTATATCTATATTTACACCTGTGTCAGCGATTATTTCATTTATTATCTTTCCACCCGGACCGATAACATCTCTGATCTTGTCCGGATTGATTCTGAAGCTGGTAATTCTCGGAGCATACAGTGACAGTTCTTCTCTCGGAGCAGAAATGGCGCTGTTCATTATTCCTATGATGTGCATTCGGGCGTCTCTCGCTCGTGCAATCGCCTCTTCCAATATCTTCAATTCAATTCCATCTATCTTTACATCCATCTGGATGGCGGTAATTCCTTTTTCGGTTCCTGCTACTTTGAAATCCATATCTCCATAGTGGTCTTCTGGTCCTTGGATGTCTGTGAGAACTTTGTAGTTCCCCTCCTTGTCGGACATAAGTCCCATTGCGATTCCTGCTGCCATCCTGGGGATTGGTACTCCTCCGTCCATAAGGGCGAGGGCACTGCCACAGACACTGGCTTGTGAAGATGAGCCGTTAGATGAAAGGATTTCGGAGACAAGTCTGATGGTATATGGGAAGTCTTCTTTTTCCGGAATAAGCGGTGCGATGGCTTTTTCTGCCAAGGCTCCGTGTCCTATCTCTCTTCTTCCCGGGCCTCTCATCGGCTTCACTTCTCCTACTGAATATGGTGGAAATGAATAGTGGTGCATAAATCTTTTTGTAGATTCGGTTTCTTCTGTCATTCCATCGAGAATCTGTTCGTCTCCGGGAGATCCGAGAGTCAGGACTGTCAATGCTTGGGTTTCCCCGCGGTTGAAAATGGCTGAGCCATGGGTTCTGGGCAGAGTTCCTACTTCAGCGCTGATCTCTCTCACCTGATCCATCTTTCTGCCATCAACTCGTTCTCCTTTTTCAGTCGCTAATTTATGTACAAAATTATCAAGTTCTTCTTCCATTACCAATTTGGAGATTTCCAATAATTCTTCTCCGAGGTTTTCGGAAACGAATTTCTTATATTCCTCTTTAAGACTTTCCACATTCTTCATCCTGGTTTGCTTGTCTTTCTCGATCAAAGATCCCTCCATCTTTCCGTTCAAGAATTCTCTCATCCTACTTTCGGTTTCCTCCGGAGCCTGCATAAGTTTTATCGATTTCTTTTCTTTGCCGATTGCAGCAATGATTTCTTTTTGAAAGACGGCTACCTCCTCGATATATTTTTGGGCAAGAGCAAGAGCTTCAATCGCTTCTTTTTCTGGAATTTCTTTCCCCCCGGCCTCAATCATATTTATTTTTCCGTCTTTTCCTGTAACGAAAAGTTCATATTCTCCCACCGCTCTTTCTCTATATGACGGATTAACCACGATTTCACTCCCGACTCGAGCAATCCTGATTGCTCCGACTGGTCCATTCCAAGGGATGTCAGATATTGCCAATGCGGTAGATGCTCCGATAACCGAACAAAAATCGGGATCATTCTCTTGATCCAATGACAAGATTGTGAGCACTACTTGTACTTCGTTTCTGATCCTTCCGTTGAATAGTGGTCTTATCGTTCTATCTACAATTCTTCCCGACAGGATAGCTTCCTCGCTTGGCCTGCCTTCTCTCTTGATGAAGCGGCTTCCTTTTATTTTTCCGGCGGCATAAAGTCTTTCTTCATAGTCCACCATAAGTGGGAAAAAATCTATTCCCTCCCTGGCGTTATTGCTCATAGTTGCTGTTGCCAGTACGACCGTTCCGCCATATTGCACCGTTACGGAACCGTTGGCTTGTCCTGCCAGCTTTCCGGATTCTATGATTAAGGTTCCTCCATTGATTTCTCTCTCGAATCTGCGTACACTCATCTTGATTGTCCTTTCTTTTTTCGCAATCTGATCTTCAAACTCTAGACTAATATCTTTTTAAGCAAGATATCAACTCTAATTGTTTGCCGATCAAATTGTTCTTTTTAAAAATAAAAATTTTATAAATAAAAACAAGCTAAAATGCAGAATGTGGGTTTTCTCTTTTTAGCTCATTCATATATTATCAAACTATTTGATTAGAAACTTTTTCTTGTCTTCGCCCAAATCCGTGAAACTGTCGGCGATGTCTATCAGTCTCGCGGAGGTGCTGTCTCCGAATGCCATAACTTCAACTCGGCACCCTTTATTGATCTTGAGGTATTCAACCAAAGGCTCGTAGTCTCCGTCTCCGGAAACTATGACGATAACATCTAATTTGTCAGCTAGCTTGATAGTGTCCACGGCAAGTCCGACATCCCAGTCTGCTTTTTTCATTCCGCCGGGGAATATCTGCAGATCCTTTTCCTTTATCTCGAATCCGAATTTCTCCATAGCTTCAAAGAAAGTCTTTTCTTCTCCACCTTCCGTGCTGATGACATAGGTTATCGCTCTTATCAGGATTCTGCCTGCGACGGCCGCATCCAGGACTTCTTTGAAGTTGACTCTCGATCCGAATAGGCTGCGAGCGCTGTGATACATGTTTTGGGTATCAACAAAAACACCGATTCTCTGATCTTTGTGCCCGACTAATTTGCCGGAAGTTTTTTTACTCTGGTGCGTTTTCTTTATCATCTACTTTTTCTTTTAGAGACTTGGCTTCTTTTAGTTTCAGTGATTGGACAATCTTTGCAAATCTTTCTTCGCTACTATTTTTGATATCTTTCAACAGTTTTTTTCTTTTTGCAACCATCTTCAAAAGCCCTCTGCGAGAATGGTTGTCTTTCTTGTTGATTTTCAAGTGCTCTGTAAGCTCTTTGATTCTTTCAGTTAGGATAGCTACTTGTACTTCGGAAGATCCGGTATCATCTTTGTGTAGCTTGAATTTCTTGATGATTTTCTCCTTCTTTTCTTTTTTGATCATTTTCTTGGTTAATCTAATTAAAAATTGATCTGGTCTTCTAATAAAATAAGACTGCATCTAAAATCATTTAGACACAATAGTTCCTTTTTAGTCTATCACACTATTTTTAGATAGACAAGTTTTCCTTTATGTCGTAAAATAATAGAGGAATTCATAAGTCTTTTATATTATGGCAGAAGAATTGAAAGAACTCAAGGTGGATTTTCTTGAGTATTTGGAAATCGAAAAAAATAGGTCACAACTGACAATCAGAAATTATGATCATTATCTGAGTGTGTTTCTTGGCTGGGTACAGGTAACCGATCCGTCAGATATAAATGCTGACATCTTAAGGGGATTTAGGCTCTATCTTAACAGATATGAAGATAAGAAAGGGAAAAAACTTAAGAGAGTGACACAGGATTATTATATAATCGCTATCAGAGGGTTTTTGAAATATATGGCCAAGAGAGACATTAAGACTTTAAATAGCGATAAGGTGGAATTGGGAAAGGCTAAAGACCGCGATGTGGAATTTTTGGAGCTGGAAGAAGTAAGGAGACTTATAGATGCGGTTTCTGGCAGCGACCTGAAGGATCTTCGCGACCGGGCCATATTGGAACTCTTATTCTCTACCGGGCTTCGTGTGTCTGAACTTGTGGGGCTTAACATAGAAAATGTTAATCTGAAGAGCGGGGAATTTTCAGTCCGGGGAAAAGGAGATAAAATTCGGCTGGTTTTTCTTTCCGATTCTGCAAAGAAGGCAATCTCGGAGTATCTTGGAAAAAGAAAAGATGTTTCCCCTGCTCTTTTCGTGAGTTTTCTTAAGAATACCAAGGAATATTCCCGAATTACTGCTAGAAGCGTGCAAAGGCTTGTGAAAAAGTGTGCAGTAATGGCGGGAATCGTAAAAAAAATCACTCCGCATACGCTGCGACACAGTTTTGCCACAGATCTTCTTATGAATGGGGCTGATATTAGGAGTGTGCAGGCTATGCTGGGGCATTCCAGTATAACTACAACACAGATTTATACCCATGTCACTAATAGACATTTGAAGGAAATACATAGTCGTTTCCATTCTGATAAGAAATAGGGCTATCTCTTGCTTTTTGGTTAATTTTGTTTATACTTATAGGGTATTATTTAATGCAGGCGTGGCGGAATTGGCATACGCGCATGGCTTAGGACCATGTTCTTCGGAGTGTGGGTTCGACTCCCACCGCCTGCACATTGTTAGATGGGCACTTCTCCAGTGTCTATCCACAGCTTATCCTCATTTGTTTTTTTATCGGAGGTAAAGAATAATTATGGATTCCAGATTGAGTCGAGCTAAAGTAGAAGAGTTTTTCTCAGTTATTATAACGATTTTCGCCGGATTTTTCACGGTCGCTTTTTTTAAACTAAACAATTCTTTTGCCTTTTTCAATTTGGATGAAATGCTCTGGCATTCAAGGTCGAAGATTTTTTGGGATAAGATGCTAAATTATGATTTTTCTGGACTTGTCCAATCTGCCCAACCAGGTATAACCGTATATTGGTTCGCTGGATGTTTTGTGAAATTCATAGAGGGCTTTGACCCTTATCGGTTAAAGACAATGATTGCGGAAAAAGAGGCGGTCGGGCTTGATTTTAATTTTATAAATGAGAATAATCAGGCTTTGTATGAGGTGAACAGGACGATAGGTTTCGTTTTTAATGTTCCGCTTATAGTTGATTTGGTTATTTTTTATATATTGTTTTATTATCTTCTTCGAAAGATAGGTTTTAACAAGATAATTTCTTACTTTTCTCTGTTTTTTCTTTCCACTAATATCTATCTGGTATATTGGACGACACCGTCCGACAAGATGTTAGACATTTTTATGACACTCAGCCTCCTTTGTTTCTTGGTTTTTATCTCTGGAAAAGGTGGCAAAAAATATTTTTATTTTTCAGCGGCGTTGGGCGCCCTAGCGGTTCTTTCTAAGCTGTCGGCGCTTTTTCTAATACCTTTTTTTGGGATGATCTCGTTGGTTGAAGCGGGAAAGCTTAATAAAGGAAAAATAATCCGCATCTTGAAAGATTACTTTTTGTGGCTAGCCCTATTTGCGATTGTTTGTATTGTTTTCCTTCCGACAATCATATTCTATCCTAACGAGGTTTACAACTTGGTGTTTCATCCTTCTAATACTATCTATGAGACAGGATATGCTCCGCTTTCATATCTTGAAAGACTGTGGGAATTCTTTAAGCTGTTTATCACTCTGATAATAACCAGCAATTTAGCAACCGCCTCGTCGATTTTCTTTCTTGTTTTTATCTATATGTATCCCAAAAAGCGTTTTTTTGGTTTTCTTGAGGGTGTGCCTGGCAAGACGGTTCGTATCATGCTGGCCTATTTCTTGCTTTTCTGTCTGATGGTAACTATAATAAGCAATAATCACGATGTACGCTTTATGGCTCCGGCATTCGTTGTTATGAGCGTATTTTCGGCTATTGGTTTCTATATGTTATCCAAGTTTATAATGGGTAAACTTAAAATTTCCGAGAAAATATTCTATCTTTCTGCGGTTGCAATAATTACCATGGCGAATATATTTTCTTTGGTTACGAGCGGTTCAGTTTTTGAAGATGTCGTTAGTAGGTATTTCAACACAGGGATGATTCATTTATAGGCGTAGCTTTTGTAATAATAAAAATATGAAGATATCCGTATTCGGTACGGGATATGTAGGTTTGGTGACGGGGGCGTGCTTTGCTGCGGTCGGGCATAATGTGATCTGTTGCGATACCGACAAAGATAAAATAAATAAACTTACGGAGGGGCAAGTCCCTTTTTTTGAGCCTGGATTAGAGAGGTTGGTGGCGGAAAATTTTGCCGCAGGCAGAATAAGTTTCACCAATATATTTTCAGAAAATGTTTTCGATGCTGATCTCATTTTTATTGCAGTCGGAACGCCTTCCGGAGAAAATGGAGAGGTTGATCTTTCGTATGTGAAGAAAGTTTCTGAAGATATCGGCAGAAACTTGAAGAGGTCTGCTGTTGTGGTTAACAAGAGCACCGTGCCGGTTGGGACCGGGAAGATGGTTCGTCAGATTATAGCGGGATACTATCAGGGTGATTTTGAGATTGTTTCAAATCCGGAGTTCTTGCGCGAGGGAAATGCTATCGGAGATTTTATGGATCCGGAAAGAATCGTTATCGGTACTGATTCTTTGGTAGCGGAGGAGGTCATGAAAGAGCTTTATTCCAGCTTTTCTTGTCCTTTGGTCAGTGTGAGTATTGAGACTGCGGAAATGATTAAATATGCCAGCAATGCCTTTTTGGCGACTAAGGTTTCTTTTATAAACGAGATTGCTAATGTTTGTGAGAGAGTCGGTGCGGATGTGGAAGATGTCTCCTATGCCATGGGACTTGATTCTCGGATCGGCAATAAATTCCTGAAGGCCGGAATCGGTTATGGCGGGAGTTGTTTTCCCAAGGATGTTCGGGGGCTTAAAAATATAGCCCTGGAACATGATTATGATTTTCAGTTGCTTAAGTCTATAATAAAAGTAAACCACGACCAGAAAGCGGTTGTCGTAGAGAAAGCCAAGAAGCTTCTGGGGAATCTGTCCGGAAGGAGGGTTTGTATCTGGGGTCTGTCTTTTAAGCCGGATACGGACGATTTCAGAGAGTCTCTGGCAGTAGATCTCATAAAACTTTTTCATAAAGAGAAAGTTCAGGTAAACGCTTATGACCCTGCGGCAAATTATGATAGAATAAAGGAGACAGCGGATTTTTTAGGAGCGGTGGAATTTTTTAGCGATCGATATGAAGCACTCCGGAATTGCGATGTACTCGTAATCGCGACTGAGTGGGATGAATTTAAAAAAGCTGATTTGGGTAAGATAAAAGAGCTTTTGAGTGAACCGAATGTGGTCGATGGCAGGAACATATATAATCCTGCACTTATGGTTGAGTCCGGTTTAAACTATCTGAGCATAGGGAGATAAAAATCATAAACAAACGGAATGGAAAAAGATAAAAAGATATCTATAATCGTTCCCGCTTATAATGAGGCAGAAAGTCTGGAGGTGCTATTTGCGGAGATAAGGGAATTTCTAAAAGGGATTACTGATAGTTATGAAGTCATAATCATAAACGATGGGAGTACTGACGGCACACAAACCGCAATAGAAGGACTTTTTGAAAAGTTCCCTGACCATATTGTTGGAATCGAGCAGAGGAGAAATTTCGGAAAGGCGGATGGGTTAAAGGCGGGATTTGAGGAAGCGCGTGGTGAGATTATCATCACGATGGATGCTGATTTGCAGGATGATCCGAAAGAAATAATCAACTTCATTAAGAAATTAGAAGAAGGTTATGATTTGGTTTCCGGATGGAAACAGAACAGGAGAGATTCTTTTGTGAAAAATAAAACATCCAGAATTTATAATTTTTTTACTTGTTATTTTTCTGGAATCAAATTACACGATTTTAATTGTGGATTTAAGGCATATCGCTCCGAGGCGGTGAAAAACTTGGATCTTTATGGACAGATGCACAGATATATTCCGGTGATGTTGGGAAGTCAGGGGTATCGAATCGGGGAAATTCCAGTGCATCACAGGAAGAGGCAGTATGGAAAGACGAAATATGGTCCGTCGCGTTTCATAATCGGTTTTTTGGACCTTCTTACTGTTATGGTCCTTACTAAATATTTTAAAAGGCCGGCGCATTTTTTCGGTGGTATCGGCTCTCTCTCGTCTTTAATGGGGTTTTTGATTTTACTTTATATCACTTCGCTAAGGCTTGCTCTGGGTAATATAGGAGGAAGGCTCCCCCTTTTGGTTTTTGGTATACTCCTTGTAATGGTCGGGGTACAGCTAATATCATTGGGCATCATCGGTGAAATATTGGTCAAGAACGCGAATAATAACAAGGAATACCTGACAAAAATTAAGAAAATCGTTAGATAATGATTATGAAAGTTTGTTATTTCGGTACATATGAGCAGAAATATCCGCTCAACAGTATACTTATCAAAGGAATGAGAAAAAACGGCGTGGAAGTTGTTGAATGCCATGAAGCGGTTTGGGAAAAATACGGCAATAAGACAGGTAGCTTCTTAAAACCATTATCGTTACTCAGGTTGTCTGTGGGGATATTGGTTGCATATTTAAAGCTCACTTACAAGTTTTTTAGGAATTGCAAGAATGTTGATTTTTATGTGGTCGGATATATCGGTCAAGTTGATGTATTCTTTTTGAAATTTCTGAAAATTATTAGAAGAGACGGGAAAAAGATAATTTTTGTTCCGCTTTTTTCTATCTATGATGGAGCGATTTTGGATAGAAAACTCTTTAAGAAAAATAGTTTGTTTGCAAAGGTTTTGTTCTCTATCGACAAATACTCGATGAAGTTTGCCGATATGGTTTTTTTGGATACCGATGAACATATTAAATATGTGAGTGAGCTTTTTGGAATAAGCAGGGATAAATTCAGAAGGTCCTTCGTCGGTGCTGATGAAGATATCTTTTTCCCTCTCGAAGCGGTAGAAGTCGGACAAGATCTTCGACAGTTTACCGTTTTATTTTTTGGTAAATATATACCTTTGCATGGTTTGGAGTATATTATAGAGGTGGCGAAGCTTTTGCGGAAGGAGAAAAATATCAAAATCAAGATGGTGGGCAATGGACAGCTCTACGAACAGATTGTAGAATTGAACAAGAAATTGGGAAATGAGAATGTGGAATTCATAAGTTGGATTGAACATGAAAAATTGGTAGATGAAATCAAGAAGGCGGATGTGGTTTTGGGAATTTTCGGAGGGACGGATAAATCTCTGCGGGTTATCCCTAATAAAGTTTTCCAGGCTATTGCTTGCAGGAAGCCCGTGATAACGGGTGATTCGTTGGCAATCAGGGAGCTGTTCACAGATAGAGAAAATGTTTTGTTGTGTAATAATCGGGATCCGATTTCTCTTAGGGATTCTGTAATGAAATTTTATAAAGATAGGTTTTTTGCGAATGCGATAGCAGAAGCTAGTTTCAGTCTTTTTAATAAAAAATTGACCACTAAAAGTATTGCGGAAGATTTTATAAGTAATGTAATTAAAAATGGCAAATAGTGATCAAAAATGGATTCCTACTCCGAGATTTCTTTGTAGGAAAGCAGTTTTTCTTAGCCTTTTAAGAGAAGTGAAGGGCAGTAGTTTTTTGGAGATAGGTGTGGGGGCCGGGGGTATCTTCTTGGATGTGTTAAAAAAAGGATATCGTGGCCTTGGCATTGATATTTCTTCAGAAGCAGTGAAGGTTACGAAAGAAAGGATCTCTGGCAGTTATGTCGATGCTCGTGTTGAGTGCTTAGATTTATTTGATATCAAAGAATCTTTTGATTTGGTTGTATGTTTGGAGGTATTAGAACATATTGAAGATGACAGAAGTTTTTTGCATAAGATTAATTCCTGTCTCAACGAAGACGGATGTCTGATCCTGTCTGTTCCTGCTCATCAAAACAAGTGGGGCAGCGGGGATGTTTGGGCTGGTCATTATAGAAGATATGAAAAAAAGGAGTTGCAACAAAAATTAGAAAACGCAGGTTTTTTGGTATTAAAGAAATATAATTATGGTTTTCCTGTGACCAATATTCTTTCTCCAATAAGGAATCATTTTTTAGGGGAATCTATCGTAAAGGAAAATCTTTCTAGAAGCGAGAGAAATAAAGCAAGTGGGTTGGACAGGAAATTGGGATATAGGTATGCCTTTCTTATCAATAATTTTACCATGTTACCTTTTCTATTGATACAAAGAATATTTTTAGAAAAAGATTTTGGCGATGGCTACCTTTTTCTTGCTAAGAGACACAATTCTTGAAAATTTTTTGGGAATAAAAAAAAGAGACTCGATAAAGAGCCTCTTTTTATTATTTTTAGTCAGAAACTTTATCCCAAAATTACAGTAGAAACAACGATTACCAATGCGTATGCAAGACCGGCGATTACCATACCGATAACACCAGCGGCAATAGTTTTCTTAGCTGTACCAACTTGGTCATCATTTCCGGCAGCAGTCAGATAAAGAACACCACCGTAGATTACGATAAGAGTAGCGATGATTGCGATGAACCCCAAGATATAGTTGGTTATGTTCATGATTGCGCTTTCGATATCTGTCTGAACATTTGCTGGTGGATTTGAATATCCCCATCCAGAAGTAGCTGAACCCGCGTTTGCCTGAGCTGCAAAAATTACTGCGTATGCAAATAAACTTGAAGCTGACAACTTAGCTATGCTTTTCATTAATATCACCTCCTTTCGATTTATTTAAAATTAATATCAATATATGATTTTTCCGATTTTTTGAATTTTTTGCCTTTCTTTCGGTTCTAGAGAATGAATGCTACTATGGCGCGTACAAAGGCGTATGCTATACCGGCTATAAAGAGCCCCATTAAGGCAAATTTGATAGTCTCTTTGGCATTTCTTGCCTGATCTTGGTTTCCTGAAGATGTCATATACTGGACTCCTCCCCAGATTATCGCAACAACGGCAATCATACCTACTATTCCTAACAGCCAATTGGTTAAATTCCCTACAGATGCTTCAAGATCTGTTGTTACTCCCGCTGGGGTATCATCTGGCATTTCCCATCCATCCCCCCAAGCCGCTTTGATTGATGCTATCTTTGATTGTAATAAGGATAGCGATGCTAGTGTGAAAATTATCAATTTATTTACTTTGTTCATTTTTGAAATAGAAAGATTTTATAATATTCCGGTAACTACTATCCGTACAGTTGCGTATGCTATACCGGCTATGATAAGTCCCATTAAGGCGTATTTTATAGTTTGTTTGGCATTTCTGGCTTTGTCTTGGTCCCCACTGGAACCCACATACTGTATACCTCCCCAAATCAACATCAATACAGCAATCGATACTATGAAGCCCAATAGCCAATCAGTAAGACTCGTTGATACTTCTTCTAGATCATCCGGAAGATTATCTGGTTTGTTCGGAAGTTCCCATCCAGTCGCTAATGCATTATTGATTTGGAAGTTCGATAGAACTATGCTCCAGACTATGATTTTTTTTATATTCAATTTCATATTTTATGATGCAAAAATATCATCGATAACGGAAATAATGGCGTACGATATGCCTATTATGAATATACCCATAAGTGCATATTTTACAATCTTTTTGGCGGTCTGTGCTTTCTCTTGATCTCCACTGGAACCGACATAATACACTCCTCCCCAAATTAATAACAGAATGCAGAGCGATATACCAAATCCTATGAGCCAATTAGTTGCGTCTTCAAGGACATCTTCTATGGGTTTTGTCGGCACTCCTGTGATTGGTGTGAGCGCAGCTGCTGTTATCTTTGGTATCGTGAGGATAAGAGATGCTCCTGTCGCGACAAAAGCATTCTTTCCAAATAACATATATTTTTTTTCTTTAGTATTCATCAGGATATTATCTTTAGAAAAATTTTAACACGATTTTGTCAATATGTAAAATGTTTCACAAATTCCTTCCAATAACTATTCCATACATAATATCTTCTGTCAACAATCCGGACATTCCATCTCTTTCTTTTATCTTATCACTTTTCCAAATACTTTGCCAATTTTCCGGAAGTTTGATTTTTGATTCAAAATTACTACCTATAGAACCTGATTGTTTTTGGATTATTATTGCGTAAGCGTCGGCTGTTTTAGAGAAAGATTCAAAGTCTATTTTGAGAGGAAGTTTGTATCTGTAAGTCACGGTTACTTCTTCCTGAGGGCTTACGAATACCCAGTTTCCGAATACGGTTTTTCCCGATTCTTCGAAAATCTGCGTGCCGGAATCCGGGTCAATTCTTATGGTATCTTCAATTTTTTTGACATCTGAATCGGTTTTGAAATTCTCGTAGTTTATGGGAGGGGTATATTCTATCGCTGTGTTTCCGGTGGCTTCTATGAGAATGCTCCCTTCGGGAACATAAACTCTCATATAGTCGGCATTTACCCGATTGTACCAGTCATAATCGCTGTTTCCTCCTGTGTGCTTTCTCTTGATGGTAAGAGTGTCGATGACTGATCCGTCAATGAGTATTTCGGTCTCGAGGGAGATGCTCTCTTCGACTACTGCGTCCGTCTTATATCCGTTTATGTTGGAATTTACAACTGAGAGGTAGTCTCCGCTGGTTTGGATGAGCTGTCCTCCCCATCCCCGCTTCTCAATCATTTCTTCTATGTCTTCGTCTCTGTGATATATGAGGATATGCTTTTCGCTCAGCGATTCTTCGGTTTTTTCCATAACGGCAAGCAACTTTTGAATTTTTTCTTCTTTGCTCCAGCCTTCTTCTTTGAAGAGTTTTTCGATTATCATGGGCGCCAAGTCAGAAAGGATTTTTTTTGGTTTGTTTTCTTCTTTATTGTATAGAGCCTCTACTTGGTTTTGTATAGCCATTACAAAGTTTTCTTCATTGATGGTTAGATTGTATTCCTCCATCTCTATGGGGCCTGTAATCTCCAGCATCTTCTTAATTGTTTCTGGTGTTACTGCAATAACTCCGTCCACGGTAGTTCCTCCGGTTTTCTCATAGAAGAGAGCGGTTTTCTGGGCGCTGGTCGGAAAGTTCGCAAACCAGTTGGAGTCATGCATACTCCAGCTCGCACTGATTTTTTGTATCGGCATCGGTGGAACGATTTTTTCGGTAAGTTGTCCGTCAGGATTGAAAATCCCATCGACGGTCAGATTTTTTATTTCTCCGTTTTCTATCTCTAAAATTCCGTAGCTGCCGATGAATCCTCCGGTGGCCCTGATTTCGCTATTATTCTGGAAAAGCAAAAGATAAGTCTGGGTTTTTTCGCTTCCCAGCATTTTCATCATCAGAGGGTAGTCTTCCGCGAAATTTGCGAAGTTGCCGGAAATGGAAGGCAGAGTTTTTTGCGCTAAGATTATTTTAGATTGCATATCCTCTGGAATATGGTCTATGCCCACTTTTGTGAGGTTTTCATTGGCGGCATTGAGATATAGGGAGGCTTGTCGGATATCGTTTTCCAATTCTTTCAGAAGCTCGGTTTTCGCGGCGTTTTCATCTCTTGCGGCGATTTTTTCTAAAATCTGACTCATCTTTTTTCCTGCCGCTGACAGATTTTCTCCTGCCTGGGTAAGGTTTTGTGCCGTTGATACGGGGGTTTTTACAGGCAGCCCCGCTATGACCTCTCCGATTCCCATGCCCAGACCGTTAATGGCCTGTCTTGCTTCGGCGAAATCCAGTTCGGCGGAACTGAAATTTTCTGTCATATTCTCAAAGTCAGAGGCGTAGGCCGAACCCGCCGCTGATTTTATGTTTTCATAGGCAGATATGCTGACCCCCAGAACCCGTCCTTTTTCTTCGATTTGATTCTGGACAAAAGAAAATGAAAAAATGATAGAGGGGATCATAACGCAAGATATGGTAAATCGCAAGAATGGCTTACCTAATGCAGCAGATAATTTTTCTTTGGAAAAGTGCAGGTTTTTCTTTCTCTCTTCTTTCTGTATGGGTTCGATAGCAATTTCTTCTTGCGGATTTTCTATCTGTGCGGTCAGGACTTTGGAAGCTTCTTGGTCTGTGTTTTTTTCTTGGGCGTTCCCGATTTGCTGTCTTCTTCTTATTTCGTACACAGCTCTTCCTCTGTTTGCGACTCTAGCTCGTTTTTTTTCATCAGCAAAACGGCTGAGATCAATTACTCCGCTTATTTTTTTGTCTCCTCTCTGGTAGAGAAGTTCGCTATTATATTTTCTGGGCGTTATGTCCATTAGATTTTTCTGTAAAGCTCCAGCGTTTCCCAGCCCATCCGGTTCCAGCTGTATTTTTTGACCTGTTTCGTTCCTTTTTTTATAAGTTCATTATACAACTTTTTATCATTAAAAACCATATGGATTTTTTTCGCCATGTCCTGCGGATCGTTGGGGTTGAAATAGATTGCCGCATCCCCGAGGATTTCGGGGAGGCTGGTTCGGTCGGAGGAGATGACCGGAGTTCCACATGCCATAGCTTCGAGCCCGATAAGTCCGAACCCTTCATAGAAAGAAGGAATTATGAATGCATAGGCAGCGTCGTAGAAGAGAGGAAGTTCTTTTTGTTCTATGAATCCTATCCTTATTATATCCTCCTCTAGTCCAAGTTCTTTCCAGGTTTTTCTAACTTCGGGATAATAAGGATCTTCTTTTCCTCCCAAGACCATAGAGATATCCAAGGCGTATTCCTTTCTGAGGAGTGCGAACGCTTTTACGAGTCCGACAAGATTCTTGTGGTTTCTCCATACGCCGGTATAAAAAAGGAACGGTTTTTTGATGCCATATTTCTGTTTGAGATTTTTCAGGGCGGCCCCATCTTCTGTAACCTTGAATTGTCCATCGACGCCTTCGTAGACGACTTCAATTTTTTCTTCTTTTATTTTGAAATATTTCAGAATGTCGTTTTTGGTGGAATTGGAAACGGCAATCACTTTTTTCGCCTTTCTGACTGAAGATGAGAAGACCAGCCGAAAGCCGGCTTTTCGAATCGGTGACTTCATTTTGTGTCCTGGAAAGAAATAAGGCGTTATGTCGTGTATCGTGACGATAGATTTTTTAAAATAGAGTATCGGAGAATTGAAATGTGTGAAGTGCATAAGATCCAGATTTTCTTTATATATGCTCAAGGGGAAAAGTAACTGCTCTTTCCATCCGTACCACCTGGAATCCACTTTCACTTTTTTCACTCTTTCGTTGGGGGTGTTAAAATTATCGAATTCCTCGGGCATCAGGAAGATGACAAATTCATTTGTTTTGTCATTTTCAAAAATATATTCGAGAAGATGTCTTATATAGTTGCCTATGCCGGTCTGGGCATAGCCGTACATACGGGCATCTATTCCGATCCGTTTCCTTTTTTCGTTTTGCATATTCTTCAGTCGATTATATAATCAAGCGTTTCCCTTCCACATCTCTCCCAATCGAATTTTTCGATTCTTTTTTTGCCGAGGTTGATCAGTCCTTTTGAAAGCTTTTCGTTCTGCAGGACATTTTCCATCGCGCTCAGTAGCTCGTCAGTATTATAGGGATTGATGGTGATGGCGGCATCCGCTACGGCCTCTGGGATAGATGATATATTGGAAGTTATAACCGGGGTTCCCTGTGCCATCGCTTCTAGCGGTGGAAAGCCGAATCCTTCGTAAAAAGACGGATAGACAAAAAGTTCGGCAAGGTTGTAAAGCACCGGCTTATCTTTTTCTTCTAAAAATCCGGTAAAGATTATGTCCTTCTGTGATCCTAATTTTTCAGGCATTCCTAGGATTTCCTTATATAACCAGCCCTTGGAACCTGCTATGATCAATTTCATGGCAGAGTTTTTGAGAAACCCTGACCGCTTGCTTCTATCGAAGGCAGATATCAGGCTTTTGATATTTTTTCTGGGTTCAATGGTCCCGAGATATAAGATAAAATTTTCCGGGAGTCGATATTTTTCTCTAACCTCTTTTTTCTTCTCGTCGGAAATATCTCCGGTAGCTGCCGAGCTCAGTCCTGAATAAATAACTCTTATTTTTTGAGGATCTATTCCGTAGCATTCAGTCAGGTCTTGTTTTGTCGATTCGGAGACGGCGATTATCTTGTCAGAGCGTTGAGCTTGTTTTTTCGGGTCCATGGAGAAATGCCAGAAATTTTTTTGCTTTGAGTAGAACTCGGGATATTTTTCAAAGCTGAGATCGTGAAAAGTGACGATTTTTTCCACATCCGGTCCAACAGAAGAAAGAAAAATGTGCGGAGAAAAGAATTTGTCTATCTTTCCGATCAACCGCTCCATTCTGGGGAAATCAAAAAATCGGAGGGATGCATCCAAAACCTTGTTGGGAATCTTCAACTTTATCGTTTCGACATTGGAAAATTCTGCCCAGCCGTAATTCATCTCCTGTTTTCTGAAACCGTTATAAAAAAGTTTGAAGCGGATGTCTTTATTCAGGCTAAGCATATTCTCTAAAAGGTTGCAGGTATACTCCTCCACTCCTGTTTTGCCGCCTTTGGCCAGCATTCTGATGTCTATTCCTATAATCATTTTACTTTGTCCAGATATCTTTTAAGAAATATGAAGAAGGTGCCTAAGAAAAGTCCTGAAAGTAACCCTGTAAAAATATTAAGAGGGAGATCGGGTCTCTTCTCCACGATTACCGGATCAGTCTCTTCTATAGAGAAAGATATCTCCTCTCCGCTCTCGGCAGACAGCTCGTTCATTTTTCTGTTGAGTACTCTGTCGATTGCGGAGGAAATTTTTTCTGCACTTTCCGCCGATTCGGTTTCAAAGCTTACCTCGACATATTGATTAGACATTTTGTTGGCAGTGAATTTCTTCTTATAGTTCTTTATATTTTTGAAGTCCGGATCCATCCTTGCTTCGCTGTATATTTCGCTTACGATTTGCGGACTCTTCAGCCACTTTTCGATGTTGTCCGAAATAATCTCTCCGGATTCTAGCGCATAATATCCATCGTATTTGAATTCATCAGTTTGTTGCGTGCCGCTCTTTGTCAGAAAAAGTGACACTGACGCTTCGTATCCTGAATAGGCGTAGGTGGAAAAAATGAGAGCGAAAAAGGCAGTCAGAGCTCCAGCTCTCAGAATGGTTTTTTGTTCCTTTTTTATGATTTTTATATACTCTGCAAGTTCCATTTTTTTATCGATTATTCTTAAAATTTTCATATTCTTTATTTATGAAATCATTCATTTTTTTCTTGAAGATATTCTGGTCGAATTCGAGTGCATGTCTTCTTACCTTTTCCGGATTGAATTTTTTCTGGTCGAATCTTTTCACGGCTTCCATCACGGATGCTGAGGATTGTTCTCTAAAAAATATGCCAGTCTCATCATTGATCACAGTTTCTACCGCTCCCCCGCCCTCGTAGGCTATGACGGGCCTTCCTGATGCCATCGCTTCCAGCGGAGTTATGCCAAAATCTTCTTCTGAAGGAAAAATCAGTGCTTTGCATCTGGAATAATATTCGCTGGTTTTTTGGTCGTCCAGATAGCCGAGGAACTCGATGTTTTTTTGCGCCATCTTTTTTAATTTCTCTATTTCCGGTCCTTTTCCGATGATCTTGAGCGGAAGTCCCAGCTCGTTGAAAGCTGCTATAACTATATCGAATCTTTTGTAAGGGAGCGCTCTCCCCACGATAAGATAATAATCCTTGATTTTGTCGGATATTTTGAAGTTGTCAGAACTGACTGGTGGATTGATGACAGTAGATTCTTTGTCGTAGTATTTTTTGATGCGACTGGCAACAAATCTGGAGTTGGCGATGTATGCGTCTGGACGGTCGGAGGAAATCTTGTCCCAAAGTCGCAGATAATTTATTCCAAAAGGAAGTAGTTTTTTTGTAATTTTGGAATATTTGAATTCTCGGATGTGGCGGTGGCAGTTATCCCAGGCGTAGCGCATCGGAGTATGACAATAGGTGATATGCAGGGTGTCGGGGTTTGTGAGCACGCCTTTGGCGAAGCTATTAGAATCGGAAAGTACGATGTCATAGGTCGACAGGTCAAATTGTTCGATAGCAATAGGCATTAAGAGCGGATAGGCGCGGTGATGCGAGCTCACAAGCGGTATCCTTTGCAGGAAAGAAGTGTGAACCTTGTGTCCTTTGAAAGCGCCGTTGGTCAGCTTTTCGTCATAGACCATTGTATAAATCGGGGCATTCGGAAACATTTCGCAAAAAGCTTCAAGCACTCTTTCGGCTCCACCATATTGTACCAGATAGTCATGAACCAAAGCGATTTTCATTTTTGATCTTAGTTTATCTAATCTTCATCTATTATCGCAAAAAAAACGGAGAAAGTCTATAAAAGGTTTATGGGGCTTGCGCTGGTTAGGTAATTTGTTGATAATCTTTTTGGAAAGGCAATTTCTTTATTTGTCATTCTTGTAAAGGTTACTTTACTTGTTAACATTTTTTTATATAAAAATTGTCTATCGTTATCAAGCTATTGCTAAAAATATTTTTTAGATATTAGCCTTACGATATTTGTCATTCCAGAATTTCGTTACTGCGAAATATCTGGAATTCAAGAAGTATAACGATTCAAATATTATGGTAGGGTAAAAACCAAAGATAATGAAGATACCGGGTCGGGGCCCGGTATGAAACATGAAAAAGTTCGTATGGGTGATTTTATATGGCGTTTTGTCGGCGAGATATTTGGCTTCGCGTGATTGACATTTTAGGGATTTGATTATAGTCTTAAGAAAAAATAGAGATATAGGAGAGGATATACTGGAAAAGAAAAAAGGGAAGGGTTCCTTTATATTTGTAGTAGCGATATTTTTGTGTGGCTGTTTTTTCCTTCTCCCTCTAGAAATGAGGGATATAAAATATTCATTGTTTCTCTTGGGAGTGTTGCCTATAATAGTCGCTTTTTATTGTCTGATATTCTACTCAGATAGTAAAGACAACACTATCCGCAGAAGGATTTATTGGGTTATGGTCCTTATGATGCTTTTAATCGATAATTCCTCGTGGGCTTGCCCCGAGGTAACCTTGCAAGGAAGGGTTTGGGGAAACTTGGTTCCCCCAGGCGTAGCCAGATTGGTTTATGATGATATACTGATGATATGTCAGA
>Ga0172381_10002054_pt1 | contig 22861 bp, 22 predicted proteins | sample Leawel6488metaG_FD_119754 | JGI IMG/M metagenome (GOLD analysis project Ga0172381, IMG submission 119754) | Leachate microbial communities from a municipal landfill in Southern Ontario, Canada - Leachate well 64-88 metaG | ecosystem: Engineered > Solid waste > Landfill > Unclassified | place...
ACCAATACCAAGGACCACTTCCAGTTATTCCTGAATAATTTCCTGAGTTACAATGTCCTGATGTTGGGGCACTTGAGAAAGAACCTCCATTTGATGAACCACATTGTCCGTTGACTGGAGATGTCGAAATATAAGAAGCACTACAAATAGGTACGCAAAATGAATTACATGTACCAATAGGAAGACATCTCCAAGTCCATTTATTATTTTGTAATTCGGCTGTCCCTGGTGTTCCCGTAGAACAAAGACCAGATGTTGGAGCACTAGAAAATGAACCGCCGTTTGATGATCCACATGCCGGATAGCACACATCAGAAGCTTTATTTGCACTACAATAGGCCTTATTATGAGAAGAACTACATGTCCATGTCCAAGAACTTCCGCTTAAAAACATACCAGAAGAGAATCCAGAGGTACATAATCCAGACGTAGGTGCAGTAATAAAAGATCCACCTTGTGCAGACCCACAAGAAGTATAGCTATCAGCAAAAACTTGTCCACCATAGCTTAAAAAAACAAGTGAAAGTACTGAAAATACTAATACGAATTTTGTTATTATATTTTTATTCATAATTTTTTGAAATTTAACCTTAACTTAGATATATAATCCCGACAAATCTTTAAATAATATATATAATATTTTTCAACATATGTCAATAGTAAAACGCGGAAGTGTTTGCCAAATTAAAAACCGCCCTTACCGGTGGTTTATAATATAAACTATTTTATAATGATTTGATTTTTGAACCTTAAATCAATATATTCAAAATTTGATAAATTATTTATGTATTCTTCCATTTTTAAAATCGCTTCCATTTTTTCTAGTTGCCAAGAAATATCTTCATTGAAATCAAATATTAATATACAAGAAAAATCGCCTTTTAGCGTGATTTTATCGGAAAAAGATGCGTATGTTTGCTGTTTGAAATACTCATTTTTACCTAAAATTTGATTAATTTTAGAAACATACTCCATTACTTTCGTCTTGTCTTCTGGTGTAATAACCCATTCCTTTTTTTCTATTTTTGGCAAGTTTTTAAATTCCTCTTCGTTGTTATAGTCCCTTATAAAAATACCTTTTCCGTCAACCAAAGAGCATTTTTCGTCTTCGCACCAAATCGCAAATGGATTTTTTTCTTTTATTTCAAAAATAATATTGCCATTTGAGTCTTTTTTCATTTTAATATCTTCTATCTGAGGAAACCTTTCCATTAAAGAAGATACTTTTTTTTGATTTGAAGTTAAGAAATTCTCTGTTTCTATCTTTGTGCCCATGATTGAGTAAGTAAAATCAAAGGTTTCTTTTGCTGCTTTTTTTAAATCTTCTTGATTTATGGAGCTTTTTTCACTTATTCCCGAGATTTCCATTGTGTTCATATTTAATCTTGGATTGAAATAATTTACTCCGATTCCGCCCAGAACAACAAAAACTAAAATACCAATAATTGAAAAAACTAATTTCCTAGAGTTATTTCTTTTTCTTCTTTTTTTAGCTAATTTTTTATAAATTTTTCTCATTTATATTGAAATTTTCTAACACTGTTATTTTAAAAATTTACTAAAGATTTCTTTTTCGTTTTCTTATTTCTTCAAAAATACAAATTGGCCAGTATTTTAAATTCAAAGGATAATCTTGTGTTTTGACGAATTCCTTCTTATATCCACCAAATCCTTTTTTAAATAGACTCAACCCTTTCCATGGATGATTTTCTTTTGTTTCAATTTCTGATTCTGGGGCAATCCCCCAAAAATTATAGGTCTTGCAGCTCCTTCTTCTGCCTTCTTTTATTGCTTCCCACTGCAACAAATAAGAAACAGGGATCTTGGGATATTTTAACGAAGACGCTCCTTGATGATAAAATGCTCCTGTTCCCCAGTAAATCACCATAGCTGAGGCAACTATTTCATTGTTATATTTTCCTGAAAAGATTATAATTTCATCATCAGGAGTAAATGCTTCTAATTCATTTTTAAGATATTTCATTGAAAAAGGAGTAAATGAGTGCCTATCTGCGGTTAGTTTGTAAACTTCCTCAAAGGCTTTTAAATCGTCATAACTCTGACTTTTTTTTATCAACACATCGTTGTTTTTTTCTCCCTGTTTTATTAGGTATCTAGTTGTTTTCCTCATGTTCGCCAAAAGCTTCTCTTCTGACTCACAAAGATCTAATTGCCAAGTCAATTCTGGATGCATATGCGTCGGGGCTGTGCGAAATCCTAATTCTTTATAAGTGCTAATATTTTTTTCAGTTCTTTCAAGTAGCGGTGCAACTCTTATAAAATCTGCCTTATTCTCACGCCCAATCTTTTTGAGATAATCTAAAAATGATGCAATTACTTCTTTTTCATGTCCTTTAATAATAAATATTGGCCCATGCGGAACAAATAAAAATGTACCTCTTCTTGCAGATATTTTAATAACCTGAGATATTGCAATTATTTTTTGATTGTCATATATCCCGAGTCTCCAAACCGGGTCACCCATTTTTTGATTAAACTCTCCCCAATTCCATGATTGGCAAAATGTTTTTTCGTCGCACTGATTAGCAAAATCTTCCCAGATTTTTTTTTCTTTTATTTCTTGAACTGTCATTTTAAAAAATTTTCTTAATTAATTCGTCTCTATTCGAAAGAATTTCTTTTATGTGTTCTATCACCTCTAATTGTCTTCCTAGACTATTCTCGAGTTCAATGGCACAATAATTGGAAAAATATGACAGTGGATACTTTTTTAAATAATCAAGCTCTGATAAGTCTTCCAATAAATGACTTCCAAAGCTAATATCGTGATCCTCGATCATAAACTTGCTTTTTATCGCACTGATGTGGTTACATTTAATAGGAAATTTATTTAAAATGCTTTGATATTCTTCTTGAGTGGTTCGGCCGGTTATTATTTCATCTTCCATATGAGTAAAGTCAAGGCATATTCCGCCAAATTGAGCTAATTCATCTTCAACAAAACCCCCATGATTTTCCACACAGATGATTTCTTTGTATTGCTTCCAGCTCGGATTTTGAGGATTTATACGACTAGCGTGGCAATTAAAAATAACTGTATTAAATTTCTTAATAAAAAACTCTATTTCCGAAACGTCCATATCGCTACGCAAGTGGACAAATGGAATTTTTTCAATACATGATTTTTCAAGTGCGACATAAAGTTCTCCTCTCTGATTCTTGTCTAAACAAGTAGGAAAAACAGCTACCTCTTTTATATGTAGTTCATTGATTTCTTTTATTTTTTTTGTCCAATCAGATCCTTCGGTAGTGGTGACTCCTACTAAAAAATTCATAAAATTAAAGCTAAAATTATTAAAAATTAAATCCTGAAATTTCAGCTGCTTTTTTTGCCATTATCATTTTCGCTTTTCCGCACGCATCATTCACGCAATCTTTTACGGTTTTTTCCTGAGCCTCTTTATCTAAAGTATCGCTTAGCGTAATGCTTATTACCTCTGCTTTGCCATTTACAACAACTTTCACGCCGTTAATTTCTGATTCCATTCTTTCTTTGGCAAGAGTACTATCTAAATCCTTTAGCTTTTTCATGTCCTTTAATTTATCAAACATTCCCATATTTTTAGTTTTATTCTTTAATCTTTGATTTATAAGTTTTATTTTATAAATCAAGCCTTTATAATATTTTAATTTTACTCTCTCGTTAGTCTTTTTTCAATCTTGACCAATTAACTAATTTCTTTTTAAGTGTTCCTTGACGATTGTTACGATTTTTTTCAAATCGTGATTTCTTAGACGAATATGAGTGGGAAGAGACACGATTTTCTCGCATAAAACCTCTGCGACAGGACAGGATTCCTCCACGTACTTCATAATTTTCTTATTAGTTTTTGAAGGAACTATCACTGATTCTCTCCAACCATCATTTAGATAAATATTCTGCTTTTTAAGTGATTCTATTAATTCGACAGAATTTTTTATTATTAATGGAAATCTCATGTAAATAGGGTCCTTTTTTTCTTCGATGGAATTAAAAGCAAATAAATTATCAAATTCTTCTAATTCAAATTTGTAAAAATCAACTACCCCCTTACGCCAAAGATTAAATTTTTCAAGTTTTTTTATTTGTTTTAAGGCCAAATAGGCTAATGCATTTGGCATTTTTTTAGGAAAATATTCAGGTAAAATTCCATTATTCTCTTCTTCCGTAACAGCTTTTGATAAAATATGAAAATTTAATGAATAAGCTAATATCCCTTTTCCAAATTTGGAACCATAGAATGGATACACAAATATACTTGTAATAACTGGATGCAGTAATTGTTGAAATGTCCATCCTTTTGTAGGAAAATCAATTCCCTCTCTAAATTTCTCAATTTTAGGAAGATAGTCTTTATTGTTTATGATTAGCATTCCTCCATACACCGAGGAAATTACTTTATCTCTACCAAAACTAAAGAAAGAGAAATCTCCAAATGATCCGCAATATTTATTATCATATTTTGCACCCAAACTATGGGCACAATCCTCTATCAATAATATATTCCTTCTTCTGCATATTTCTTTAATTGTATCAAGATCGCTCGGCATCCCAAAAGTATGCTGAGCTATTATTGCTTTTGTTTTTGGAGTTATCTTTGCCTCAATTTTTTGACTATCAATATTAAGATCGCTTTTTATGTCGATATAAACTGGCAATGCTTTTCTTTTTAGAATTGGATTAATTACGGCATTGCAAGTATAGGATTGAACAATAACCTCATCTCCTTCTTTCAAATCAATAGCATCAAAAATAGCTAATAAACAACTTCTACCGCTATTGAAAGAAAAACAATTTTCAAATCCAAAATGTGTTTTAAAATACAACTCTAATCTTTCGATAGAATCTCCTTTTTTAAGACGCCATGGTTGAAAAAGGAGAAAAAATGCCGCAAAAACATCATCTTTTTCGGTATTGGGCGATAATGAAGTTGAAATAATTCTAGTCATTTTATTTTTCAAAAATTTTTTTAATCAAATCCGCAGAAGATCTCCCTTCTAAAAGTAGAATACCTCCATCTATTCGTTGATTAGCAATATCAAAAACTTTTTTCGGGTCTTCAATGCAGATAATGTTATAATCTTTCATACATTCAGCCTGGGCACCTTTTTTAATATCCTTAAAATAATCTTTGGTTGTTATTATCGCCACATCACAAGATTTTGCTATCTGACGACCTATCTCGTAATGAGTTTTTGGTCCATCTGCTCCAAGTTCTATAATGCAAGGCATCACCAATACCTTTTTACCAGAAGTAATCATATCCTTGAATTGATCTAGATGCGACAAAACCCCAATTTTATTTGCAGAATAACTTGAGTTAATTACAGAAAATCCATATTTTGTTGTTTCTACTTTAAAACCTGAAACATCAGAGGTTATTTTTTCGCATCCGTTTGCAATTTCTTCATTACTCATTCCAATTTTCTTTGCAATCGCAATACAAAGAAGCAGATTGGATAAATGATGCCGTCCAATTATTCCTGATTTTATTTTTATTCTTTGTCCATTTTTGAAACAAGCCTCAAAGACAAGCCCTTGCTCGTCGCTTTTAACTCCTTCTGCCCAAATATCCTCGTGTTTTGAGGCAGAACATTTAAGATTTGCGATATCTCCTTTAAAATTATCTCTTATAAGCTCCGAATCCCAATTTAAAATGGCCAACCCTTCTTTTGGTAGGTTTTCTATTAACTCAAATTTTGTACTGATTATATTTTCTTGCGATCCAAATGTTGCCAAATGTTGATTTCCTATTCCGGTCAAGATTCCTATTTTGGGTTGAGCAATTTTACACAAAAGTCTAATTCCGCCCTTACTATAAGCTCCCATTTCACAAATAAATATTTCGTGACTGCTCGTTACTTCTCTCAATATACACTCCGAGATACCTATTTCCGAATTTTGGTTTTTAACCGTTGTAACTACACTAAAAGACTCTGAAAGAATTATTTTTAAGAATTCTTTAGTGGAGCTTTTCCCATAGCTTCCAGTAATACCAATAGTTAATAGATTATTTAAAGATTTTATTTTTTTTCTCGCAAGTATAAGTGTTTTATTTCTTAAATAAACAGTTAGTGGCTGAAAAAATAAAACTATCATTGAAACTATACTTGGAGTTAATAAATCAAATAAATATAATAGAAATATCAGATATAAAAAATCAGTTATTCCAATATTAGTTTCGATTAAAAAGTTTTTCCCTATGGTTATTGTAAATAATATCGATATTGCAAAAACTATAAATGATAAAAAAATTATTTTTTTTGTCGATTTAGCTTTTTTAATTCTATTTAATAAAAAAGCCCTAATCGAATAGATACTTTCTAAAACAATTAAGACGCTCGCCATAAAAATAAACAACCAAATAGGCTGAGCAAGTATGGGCATTTTTTCATACGAAAAACCATAAAAATGTGCACATAAAATAAATGATAAGCAAGTTAAACAAAAAAATAATTTTATAAAGAAAATAATTCCGAAGGTTTTTTTACCGGATTCTGTGTCAAAATGTGCTAAAAAACGACCAACATGATAATTTTTTAACTGCCAAAGATAAAGCCAAAAAAAATTTGCTTTTAATTGCCTAATAATCCAAAAAAGAAGGATTGCAATGCCTAAAAGGGCTAAATACCAATTTTCTACTAACATTTTTTGGTTAAGTAATTGATGATTATTTTTGCCGTTTCCTCTATATGTGTACGATGAGGATTATGCCCAGAGTTATTAATAATTTTAAGTGTTGAATTTTCCATTAAATCATTAAGAATAAAAGCATCTTCCAGTGGTGTAATATGATCAAATTCCCCCCATAAAATAAGGCATGAAATCTTTAACTGTTCGGCCAAAGACGACATGTCGTCAATAATAATTTTTTTAAAAATATCTTTCATTATCGGATTAGCTCTATAATAATCGTAGGTTCCCGCTAATTTATAGGCTATTCGTTCAAATAAAGGATAAAAAGGTGTTTTCGAAACTATTTTTGATCCGATTTTCGACAAGAACTTGGCAGTTTTTTGTCTAAAACTTAATCTTTCCTTTCTAATAACTGCAGCGTCGCAAAGAATTAAATTTTTTACCATACTTCCGTGTTCACTCGTAAATTTTAATGCAATTGCTCCCCCAAAGGAGTGACCTAATAAATAAAAATTGTCTAGCTTTATTTTTTTACAAAAATCATACAAAAATTTGACATATTCATCTGTTCCCCAAATATCACTAGGAGGTGGAGTCTCACCAAACCCTGGCATATCCATGGTGACTACGTCGAATCCATCGTCGGCTAATATTGAAGCGACATTTAACCATGAAAAAGACGTCCCTCCCCAACCATGAAAAATTAATAGCGTTCCTTTTTTACTTGAACCTTTAATTATGCGATATTTTGTGTCGAGTCCATCAATGTTGGTAATTTTTTCTAATATTTCTGACATATACTTATATATTAAAGCAAAAAGTCATAAAAAGCAAAAATCCTACAAATTAAATTAACTGTGTAGGATTTAAAAAATTTTTATGGAGTGAGATATTTAAGAATTACAACGCCGCTTCCGCCAGTACCCCCTGCTCCATTACCAGCACCTCCTCCTCCGCCTCCCAATCCATTGGTTCCTGCTCCACCAACACCACTTTGACTTCCATTTCCGCCGCCACCAAGTGCACCAGAAACTACTAATAGTCCACTTGGATAATTATTAGCACGACCACCACCGGATCCACCTCCTGCATAATAAGTTGCTGTTCCAGTAATAGAAGATTGTAAGCCTACTCCTGCTACCGTATTACTACCTGCAGCTCCAGCACCTCCACCAGATCCGCCTCTGGCATAATCACCCCCATAACTACCTGTTCCTCCAGCATTTCCTTGTCCCGCAGTACCAGCTCCCACTGCCAGATTATACGATGACCCACCACCAGATCCTCCAGAAGTACCACCATATGGGGCGGCATTACCTTTTCCCCCATGCCCCCCACCTACTGCTACGATTGACCCAAATGAAGAATCGCTTCCATTCGTCATCGATGCCCCACCAGCACCGACTGTAATTGTGTAGGTATTTCCAGGAGTTACCGATAAGCCAGATGCGGCACGCATACCCCCTGCTCCACCGCCACCGGCACCATATGTATTGGTTGCAGTAGAACCACCCCCACCGCCACCGGCAACAACCAAATACTCAACAGAATTAACGCCCATTGGAGCAATCCATGAGATGGATGTAGTGGTATTGGACGAAAGAGTAAGTTTATTGATGGTATAACTTCCACTAGTTGACTCGGTACATATTAGCACTCCACTCGAAACACAAGGTGAAACAGAATTTACATAATAATTGCTACCTGCTGAATTATATGTATAAACATTTGAATCAGACATCACTCCTTTGATGGTAAATTCTTCTGCTGAAACTCTATTATAAGTATAATATTCTTCGGCTACTGGGTCTCTGGAAATAGTTGCCCCATTTGTAGCTAGCCTTGCTTGGATTCCAGAACAATTCTCGGCACTGGTTGGCGAGCCTAATTTACAGTTTGCATTTGTTTCTGCCGGAAGAGAGCCGTCTTCGGTCTTGATAATTGTTACTGCTTTGACAAGTTGATTAATATCTGCTTTTCGTCTGGCATCGTTGGCACTGTTGGCTGCACTAGACACAGAAACAATAAGAATACCGGCAAGAATGCCGATAATTGCAATGACAACTAGAAGTTCGATTAAAGTAAAACTATTTCTTTTTTCTTTCATGCTTATTATGATTGTATAAGGAGTTATTTTAAATATAAAAAGTCACTTTTACGAATTTTAGGTTCTCTTAATTTCAGTAAATGTTAAATACTTGTGCAGTTCTTTGGGAATCTTAATACTACCATTGGCTTGCTGCCAATTTTCTAATAAAGGAATCAAAACTCTTGGAGTGGCAATTCCTGTATTGTTTAATGAGTGACAATATTTTATCTCGCCATCCTTGGTTCTGTATCTAATATTTAACCTTCGGGTTTGGAATTCAAAAAAATATGAAGAAGAGTGTGTTTCTCGATATTTGCCTTGAGATGGAACCCAACATTCGATATCATATTTTTTAACCTGTCCAAGACCTAAATCACCCGAACAGTTAAGAACAATATGATATGGTAATCCAAGCCCTTGTAAAATCTCTTCGGCATTTTTTGTAATTTCTTCGTGGATTTTAATTGTTTCCTCTTTGTCATTCTTACATAAAACAATTTGCTCTATTTTCATAAATTCATGAACCCTTAAAATACCTTGAGTATCTTTTCCATAGCTTCCAATTTCTGTCCTAAAGCAAGGAGAAAATCCCATATATTTTATTGGTAAATCTTCTTCCTTTAGAATTTCATTTGAATGATAGCTCATCATTGCCACTTCGGAAGTTCCTGCCAAATACATACCATCATGCGTTTCATAAACTTCATCTTTTGATTGCGGTAAATATCCGGTACCAGTCATAGCTTCTTTACTTACAAGAGATGGAGCACAGACAGGGATAAAACCTTTTTTAGTAATTACATCGGTTGCAAATTGCCAAATAGCCATACTGAGTTGCATTGCCTCTCTCTTTAGAAAATAACCTCGAAATCCAGCAACTTTCGTTCCTCTATCAAAGTCAACTAAATCTAAATCTTTTGCAATTTGTACGTGATCTTTAATTGGAAAATCAAATTTTCTGATCTCGCCCCATTTTCTTACCTCAACATTATCGGCGTCAGAATCTCCCACTGGAACGGTTTCGTCTGGAATATTCGGAACCAAAAGCATTAAAGAATTATAATTTTCATTAACTTTTTTAAATTCCTCATTGTCATTATCATTATTGATATCTGCTTCCTTCATCTGAGCAATAATAGTTGCTCTTTCATCTGGATCTTTTGCTTCTTGAATTCTCTTATTTGCTTGATTCTTAAGAGCATTCAATTCTTCAATTGATTGCAATAGTTCTCGCCTTCGGATATCTAATTTTAATAAAAGGTCTAAATCAAAATTAATATGTTTTTTCTGGCAAGCTTCTCTAATCTTGTCAGGATTTTCTCTTATAAATTTAATATCAATCATATTTCCATGGTTTATAATTTTTTTTAAGAATTAATCAAAATATTCTCAATCAATAGGACTCTTGAAAGCTTATTTTCGAAAGATTATTGTAATGATTAAGCCATTTCATAATTCTATTACATATTATCATTAAAAGGGAAAAAATCAAACCTAACCCTTTTAAAAAATTAAAAACCTTAAAAAGGTTTTTATGCGAAAAAAGTGTGATAGTTAAAAAAGATAATAAATAACCGCGAAAATTATTATTAACGTCCCACCTTCAATAATTTCAATTTTTTCAATCATAATTCCTCCAATTGCTATGCTAAAAATACTACAAAGAAAGAAAAAATGCAATGCTATTTTCTTCGTTCAAAAAGGTCGGACCTCGTTCTTTTTCGTTGCTCAAAAGGGTTATTTCTTTTTTTCTAGAACATATCCAATTCCAATACTATAAATCGGAATTATTAGATACCTTAGGCCGATATCGGTGAGATAGTTCAAAAATGACATCTTAAAAAATCCACTACCAACAAAGATTAAATCGATACAAAGATTAATAGCTAGCCATGATAATCCGATTATAACACCTTCTTTTAAGTAGTCTCCCTTAATTTTAATAAAATACTTAGCCATTAAAAAAGTGCCGACAAGTCCGCCTGTTACAATCATTATTGTTTTAAAAAATGTTTCGGGGATAAGATAATTGCCTGTGTTGTCTACAAAGAAAAAAGAAACAATAAAAGGTATTAGCCAAGTTAAAAATCCAAACCAAATTATTTTAAATATTTTTGCCATATGCTTGTTTTAGTTTATCATTTTTTGATTGCTTTTTATTTTTTAAAAATATCTCCTTCTAAAGACTAAATTAGAAATCATATAACAAGATTAGCCTTGACTGTTGCCCATCGCAAAAAACAATTAAAATTTAGTAGCATATTTATAACTGGGAAAATGGCAAGTAACAATAAGTATTCATTAACGTTTAATAATACTATTAATATAATAAGATTAGAAAATGTATTTATAAATAAATTATCAGTCTTGTGCGGATAGCCCTTTTTAATATATAAAATAAAATTTATTAAATGAAAAACGAACATCCAAACAACTAAAAAGAATGTTCCAACAGAAACAACAACAAAAAAACTGATAATCGCCGTCATTCCTATTTTTCCAAGAATTGCTATTAAGAAAACTAAAAAAGGAATGGTGATTAAAAGTACTGCAAGGATAATATAGAGAATAAAATAAAATGAGAAAATTTTATTGTTTTCCATGTTTTTGTTTATTTTTTTATTTATGTAGTCTTTTGAAAACTACTCTGATATTCATTATTAAATTTTAATTGAAAAAATAATTTAATATAAAAGTAATTGCGAAACGATGCAAGATAAAATAATAAACCCAAAATATTTAAATCGCTTTTAAGTATTATAACACAATAAATTAATTATCCAAATTATTTTTGCGTTATCGGTGTATTTTTGCTTGACATCCTCATTTGATAATTTTATACTCTAAGTAAATAAGATACATGAATGATATAAAAGTACGACAATTAAATATTATGAAATCTTGGTTGTTTATTACTACCCCTAAATTGAATTGAGGGATTTTGTTTATTTTTTGAAAAACTTGAATTAAAGCATAGCAAAACCCCTCAATTCCGAGGGGTTTTTAATTGCCCCACCCTCAAATCTTCTTATTGTGTGCGAAAGGTATTGATTAAACTATAAATATCTCTCGGGCAAAATAAGCCCAAAATGTTCATTGACACGAAGGTGAAATAAATGGAAAAATTTATAGAATCTTAAAGGAAACCGAAATAATGATGAGAGAAAGGATGGTTGCTGAAGATAGTCTTGCGTACACTATCCATCAACTTAAGATCTATGAAGAAAAAGCTTGGGACGTAGTTTATCAAAATGGATTGAATCCAGAATTCCAAACCAGACGTCTTCGAATGATTAAAAGAAGGATTGATGATCTATTTGAAGATCGAGATAGATTAATACATAGATTGTATTATCTTAATGTCAATCTTGATTTTAATGAAAAGACGGTTTGGTTTATAATTGAGGTTATCATGCCTCTTAATGCCAAGTTATTTCAGATAAAAAAACGGGAAATTAATCCCGTTTGTTTTTCATTATGGCAAATAGATTATATCTATTAGAGTTCAAAATATCAAAACTAAGGTGTCTAATAATCAGGAATGGGAACATCTTATTAGATTCCAGCTTTCGCCCGCCAGTTTGCGGATCGCAATGACAATGTAAATTAGTCTTTTGGTTTCATTATTGGGAACAAAATTGCGTCCCTAAGAGAGCTAGAATTGGTAATCATAGAAACTATTCTATCGATTCCCATTCCAAATCCTGCAGCTGGTGGCATTCCATGTTCAAGTGCCTCAACAAATTCTTCGTCTGATCTTTGAGCTTCTTCAAAGCCACCACTAAATAATTTTTCCTGTTCTTTTAACCTTTTCTCCTGCTCTTGAGGATCATTTAATTCTGAAAAAGCATTGACAATCTCTGCCCCCGAAATAACCAATGCAAAGCTGGCAAGTTTTTCCCCACCAAGAGATTTGGCTAATGGCTGAAATCCATACGGATGATGAATAACAAATGTTGGTTGGATAATCTTTGGTCGACAATATTTTTTGTAAATTTCGTCTGCTATATTGGCCTTATCTGCTCCAGATGGAACATCAATCTTTAATTCGATTGCTTTTTTTCTAAGGGCTTCTTCGTTTATTTCTTCATACTTAATTCCTGTATCTCTTTCAAGTAAGGCAAAGAACTCTATCCTTTCCCATGTGCCTCCAAAATTCAGTTTGTGTTCACCGTATTCTATTTCTAAACTTCCCATTACTTTTGTCAAAATATATTCAAACATTTCCTCTGTCAATTTCATTAATTGTTTGTAGTCGGCAAAAGCCCAGTAAAATTCTATCATAGTAAAATCTGGATTGTGGAATTTGTCCACTCCTTCGTTACGAAAACATTTTGCTATTTCATAAACTTTTTCATAACCACCAACAAGCAACCTCTTTAAATATAATTCTGGGGAAATTCTTAAAAATACATTCAAATCAAAAGCGTTAATGTGTGTCTTGAAAGGCTTGGCTCTTGCTCCACCATATTGTAACTGAAGAATTGGAGTCTCAACTTCCAAAAAACCTCTATCGTCTAAGAAGTTTCTAAGCTCTTTAATAAAATTAGAACGAATAACAAACTTATCCTTTACTTCGGGAGAGGATAATAAATCAAGATATCTTTTTCTGTATCTTTCTTCAACGTCCTTTAATCCGTGCCACTTTTCTGGAAGTGGCCTCAGGCTTTTGCAAAGCATCTTGAAATCTGCGGCTTGAATAGTTTTTTCACCTCTTTTTGTTTCAAATAAAATTCCTCTAATTTCAATAAAATCACCTGCTTCAAAATTATCTAGAAAAAATTGATAATTTTTTTCACCAACCCTATCGCTTGCAATCAAACCTTGCAATCTTCCCGTCCCGTCTTCAAAATCAAGAAAAGAAAGGGCTCCGTGAGTCCTTAATGTTCTTATTCTTCCTACTAATGAAACTTCCGTCTCACTACTGACTAATTTTTCAAAACTAGCAATAGCTTGGGCTATTTCATGAGTTCTTTTTGATTCTATCGGATATGGATCAAGTCCAGCAGAAGTGATGGTATTTGCTTTTTCTATTCTATTATTTCTAATTGAATCTTCAGTTAAAGACATTTTAAAGATATTAGTTAATTTTTAAAATCTTGTATTCAATAACTCCTTTTGGAGTTTGTATTTTAATCTTAGCACCTTCTGGCTTATTTATCATTGCTGCACCTAAAGGTGACTTGAATGAAAGCCTGTTTTCTAATGGATTAGCCTCTTCTTCTCCCACGATTTGATAAGTATTTTCAGATTTTCCATCAGTTAAAGTTACCATTGAGCCAACCTCCACCCATCCTTTTTTGTTGTGCTTAATTATCTTGGAACTATGAATAAGCTTTTCGACCTCAAGAATTCTAGCTTCCAATTGAGCCTGATTTTCCTTTGCGTCGTCGTATGCCGCATTTTCTGATAAATCTCCAAAAGAAATAGCTGTTTTAAGTTCCTCTGCTATTCTTATCCTTTCGTCTTTTTTAAGTATTTCTAATTCTTTTTTTAGTCTATCTAGCCCCTCTTGTGTTAGGTATTTTTCTTCCATTTTTTTAATAATTTTTTATTTGTAATGATTCAAAAAATTAATCTTTTTTGTTAAACGTTTATCTCATATAAAAACCTGCTGACTTTTTACCCTTTCGTTGATTTATAATTGATTTATTATAACTTCTTAAACTGATTTTATTTTAAAAAAAATAAACCATTAAAGGTAATTTTCTGGACTTGGGAATTTATATATTGTTAGCATATCATATAATTCGCTGAAAGCAAGGGCATTTGTTAGATTCTTATTTTTGTGGCAAATAGGTCAAAGTTAAATGATTTCCTTATTTTTTATCCGCTACCTTGCATAAAAAGGTATTGTGTTATATATTAAGGATATAAAAATAATATGAAAATAGAAGAACAAGAAAAAACTATCAAAAACGCACAAATTCAAATGAGAAAGGGCGTGCTTGAGTTTGCAATCCTTTTGCTTATTGCTAAAGGTAAGATTTACGCAAGTGATATTTTGAGCAAATTAAAGGAGGCAAATTTAGTGGTTGTAGAGGGGACGATCTATCCTCTTCTATCTCGCCTTAAAAATTCTGAATTAGTTGATTATACTTGGGAAGAATCAAAGTCTGGTCCTCCAAGAAAGTATTACATCGTAACCGAAAAAGGAATCACATTTCTTGATCGGTGCGATAGTCAGTGGAAAATATTAGAAACAGCTATTTGCTTATTTAAAAGTAAGTAAATTTAAATATCTAATAATTTGGATTGGAATAGAAACATTTTATTAGATTTTCAACTTCTCCCCCTTTATGGGTGAATAAGAACGAAAATGACAAAAAATAAATATAAAATATGGAAAAAACAACAACAATTCATCTTGGTGGATTCGCTTTCACCATTGAAGAAGGTGCGTATCAAAATTTAAAACGATACCTTGAGAGTGTTAGAGAAAATATCAGTCTTGAGGCGGACAAAAAAGAGGTTATGACTGATATAGAAATGAGTATTGCTGAAAAGCTGAAAAAAAAGACTTCTTCCTCAAAGGAAGTGGTAACCGCTAAAGATGTCGAAGAATTAATTTTGATTATGGGACTTCCTGAGGATTTCAAGGAAGCTGATAACTTAGAAGAAAAATCCGAAGGAGAAAAAATCGGAAAAATAAAGAAAAAGCTCTATCGTAATCCAGATGATATGATTATCGGTGGAGTATGTAGCGGAATTGCAACCTATTTTGATATTGAACCGGTCTTAATAAGATTAGTCGCATTCTTGTTGGTATTTTGTAACGGAATCGGCATTCCTGCCTACATAATTTTTTGGATAATTATTCCTTCGGCTGAAACAAAATCTCAAAAGTTAGAAATGCAAGGAAGTCCACTAACTGTAGCTGCTATTGAACAGTCATTTAAAGAAACTGAAGAAAAAGGTAATCGTCCTGCTACCGTATTAGGAAATATCTTTAGGCAAATAGGAAAAATAATTAAAAGATTACTAATTTTATTTGTAAAAGTATTTTTATTTTTTCTTAATTTTTCTATTATTGCACTATCTATTTTTACTATTATTGGAATGACAGTATTAGTTGGCGTAGCAATAATGTATGCAAACAGCGGATATGTGATTGATTATATTCCAATAAGCGAAATTATTAAAACTATTCCATTTTATTTACTTTTACTGTCAACCTTTTTTGCGATAATCATTCCTGCCTTTTTATTACTTGCCGCTGATATGGCAGCAGCTTTTAATAAGAAAATTGTAAACTTTACGGCAGTAATCATATTGATTACTGTGTGGATGATTGCTAGTGTAGCAACGACTGTAATGGTTGTACGATATGCCCCTGATTTAAGGCTTAAAATAAGTGATATTCAATACAGACAAACAATTGAAGTTCCGTCTATTGAAAACTTTAATAGCATCTCTGCTAGTGGAAAAAATTTGATAATATCTATAAAACTCGGCGATAGATTTTCCGTATCGGCTAATGGAATGGCATCTGATCTTGATCAAATAACCTATGGTGTTGATGAAAATAAAATTTTGAATATTGGCGTTAAAAGAAAAGAGGTTGATCGAAAATGCTTACTCTGCGATCAAAAAATTGTACGAATTGCCATAACTGCTCCTAATGTTGAGAATATAAAAATTACCGATGCCGATTTGGTAATAGAGAATTTGATAAGTGACAAAATGACTATAGTAGCAAATGGCTCGGATAATATAAATATAGATGGAAATATAAAAGATTTTGGTCTCAAGATTGTTAATACTTATGCTCGCCTTTCGGGGAAATTTGATAATCTTATAATCGAAGCTGACAAAACTGATTTGTCGTATGATATTAATAGCACGACGGCAAATATAAAACTTAGTAATTCTACTGAAGCAAATGGATCGGGAAGCATTAATCAGGGCAATATTGAAATAGATAAAAACTCACACCTAACGGGACTAGAGCTAAATATAAGTGACAGCTCTATAACTCTTAAAGATAACTCTTGGGCGATTATGAATATTGAATCTAGTTTATCTACTAATATTGATGAGGATAGCGGGTTGTTTTATATCGGGGATGTCCAGCTTAATAAAACAACCAATTCCCCATTTGCGACACTAACAAAAATATCCAGAGCCAGCGTTTCTGAATATAGAAAAAACGAAAACAAAGATAATTATTTTCAATTCTATGGAAATAATTATAAATTTGATATTGATAACGTTGATTCAGAATTATTCCAAGAAAAAAAAGAATTACTGCGAGAAAAATTTTAATGTAAAACAAAGCCGAGCTATTAGCTCGGCTTTGTTTATTTAGCAATGACTCCATGTTTTAATATTTCTTTGATCTGTTATAAGAAAAATATATTGAGGCAATAACGAGAGAAAAACGAGAATGGCATTTATTCTTCTCTTATACCTTCACCGTCTTGTTCTTCTGGCTTGATTGATGGTTGAGGTTCTGTAACTACCCCATCATTATCTATCTCTTGATCATTTTCAATTACTGGAGCTTCAGTTTTAGCTTCGGAATTCACTTCTTCTTTATTTTTTTTTAATCTTTCGCCAAAATAGTAATTCATTATTTCACGAGATAAAACATTTGCTGCATTCATTTCGTAAGGAACACTTTCAACCACAACAGTTATCGCTACTTCTGGGTTTTCGTAAGGGGCAAATATAGTAATTAAGTTATGATACTTGTTTGGTTCTGACGTCTGAGCGGTACCAGTTTTTGCGGCAGAAGTTACGGGCATTGCTTGCAGACCCCTCGCAGTACCGTTTGGCGACATTACGGTTTCACGCATCGCTATCCTAACATCAGCAAGATTTTCTGCACTAACACCAACAGTTCTTGTTATTTCTGGTTCAAAAGTTTTGATTTCTTTCCCTTCGCTATCCAAAACTGATTTTACAATTTTTGGCTTCATTAAACTGCCTCCATTAGCAATAGCGGCAGTGGCCATTGTTATCTGCAAGGGAGTACCTTTAAAATATCCTTGACCAATTGCAATATTGTAATCGTCTCCGGGATACCAAGTAGTGCCATATCTTTTCTTCTTCCAATCTGGATCTGGAACAAAGCCAGTTTTTTCGCCCGAAATATCTATACCAGTTAATTCTCCATAACCAAAATCTTTAAAATATTTATCCATCCTATTAACCCCCAATCCCTTTTTCCCGTTATATCCTCCTCCTAAAATATAAAAATACACATCGCAAGATTCTGCCATAGCCTTTTTAAGATCTGTCGCACCGTGAGTTGACCAATCATTTTTATAACCTCCTCCCGGAAGTGCAATTCTGCCCTGACAATAAATACCCTCACTGGGCTCTATTAAGCCTTCTTCAAGGCCGGCAGCTGCCATTACTGGCTTGATGGTTGAACCAATAGCATACTCTCCTGCAATGGCTCGATTATAAAAGGAAAAATCCTCTCTATTTATCATTGCCTGATATTCTTCATGAGTTAATCCCTTAGAAAGAATGTTCGCATCAAAAGAAGGCCACGAACCCATTGCAATTATTCCTCCTGTTTTTACATCTGCCACTATAACCGTTGCAGACTTGGCATGATATTTTTCTACTATTTCTTTTACTGAATCGCCAACTTTTTTTTGTGTTCCTAAGTCAAGATTTAAAACTAAATTTTTACCGGACTCTAAGGGCCTGACAAGCTTTTCACTTATTACCACTCCTTTTGCATCACGCTCCTTATTGAAAATACCTGGAATTTCTTTAAGGTATTCGTTATATTCTTTTTCAATACCCCATCCCCCTTCATCTGATTCTTTTGAAAAATAACCCAAGACATGTGAGAAGGCAAAGGAGTCAGGATATTGTCTTTCTTGATTTTTTCGAATTGAAAAAACTTTAAATTCATCTGCCTTTGTTTTTAAGACAACTGTTTTATCCTTGTCCAAATCATTGAAAATAGCGAATTCGTTTTTATCTTTAAATTTTTCTTGTTTTTCCGAAATAGATGATTTTATCTCGTCCGCTGAAATCCCTAATATTTTTGAAAGTTCCCAAATTTCTCGATCTATTTCATACTGATCACTATCGATATTTTTTTGAAAAATTAGATCAAAACTATTTGAATTAAAGGCAATCTGTTTCATTTCTCTGTCATATATCACTCCCCTTTGAGCATCAATTTCGCTAGAAACATATTTATTGCTTTCTGCCCTTTTAGCATAATAATCATGGTTAAAGAATTGGTAATATGAACAAGTCCCAATTAAAAAAAGGATTGAAATTGAAAAAATAGAAAAAATAATAAAGAAATTTTTTTTTGCTAGAGCTGTTTCGATTGCCCTACCTCCACTCATGTATTCATTCTTATTTCTTCCGCATTCTTTTTCTTCGTCTTTTTTTTTAGCTAAAAAATCCAAGAAAAAATCCTCGGTTGAAACTTCATTACTTTTGTATTTTCTCTTTTTTTTGTATAAATTAGGGAATCCTGACATATCGAGAAATAAATGACTTTAAAAAAATTGTAATTGCCATAAATATTATTGAATAAAAACCGAAGAAAAATGTTGAAGAATATATATCTATCAACAGTCCTGCCCACAAGGCAATAAATATTCCTGTCTTTTGACTAGGAGATTCAAGAAGGTTATATCCTAAAATAAATAATGTAATTAGCAGTAAGCTTGGAAAGGTAAAATAAAATATACTTGCTTGAATTATTATAATCAAATAAAAAAAAATGCCGATTATTAAAAACTTTATAACTTGCTTAATCATTTTTTACTATATTGACATTTTTCAAAATAAAAACCTTATCTAATAGTTTCGGATCAAAGGCGGGTATTATTTCTGCTTCCTTGAACGTTTCGGTATCAATTTTTTTAGGATTTTTTATCCTTCCAACAACATAGCCAGCTGGATAATTTCCACTAAGTGAGCATGTCATAACAATAGCACCGTCATCTAAATCCTTGTCCTTTGGAAACATATCTAGTGATATTTTAAAATTTCCTTCTCCTTTGGCGATAGCTATAATCTTTTCTGATGATTTTGTTTCTTTTGTTACTGTCTTGGTTTCAATGACTTCGGTTTCTTGATTTTGACTATCTTCATTATTTGCACTTATATCAACCTCTTTTTCTACCGGAACAATTAAGGTTTCCATTTTGGCTTCATTTATAATCTGAATATCAACTAAGCTGTTTTTATCAGTTATGATTGTTACTCTTGAAAAATCATCGTAAACTTCGGACACTTTTCCGACCAAAATCCTACCAGACGTAACAACAGAAAACCCCTTTTGCACTCCATCATTTTTTCCTTGATTTATTAAAATTGAGTCTTCGTAAGAAAAATTCTTACCATCAAACCTACCTCCGCCAAATACTTCGGCTTCAATTAATTTGTGTTCTTTTGCCATACCAAGATCCATGGCATTTTTTAAAAATTTATTTTCTTCTTTCGTTATTTGAAGTTCGGCTAAGGTAGATACTAGTTTTTGATTTTCTTCAATTAATTCTTTATTTGCATTAGGCTGATCTTGAGAAACGAACGATAGTGAGCCTGCCATTTGCCAAATTGCATGTTGGATATCAAAGGATTGGTTATAAGAGAAATTTTTTATTTTATCAGCAAAAACGAGACTAACTGCAATTAATCCTCCAGCCACTACAATCAATGTAATTATTCGGTTTCTAAAAATTGACTCCATATATAGCAACATTATAGCAATATATTTAATAAATTTGCAAATTTAGTAATAAATTCAAATAATTCGTGGTTATTTCTGCATTATTGACATTTAAGTGTTTTGAAAGTATAAATATCTAGTAATTAGTTCCTTCAAAGGTTTGGATGTGGGGAATTATGGGAAAAAATACGTATCAAGAGTTACTTGATCAAATGAGAAAAGTCAAAGGAAAACCGCCTAAAGAAACTGTCAAAATTGAAAAAATTAAACCACTCGTTGTGGTAAGCGAAGAAAAAAAAATTGGACGTGCTCCAAGGTGGGGACAAAAAAAATAAAACCAATCAATGATTGGTCTTTTTTTAAGTAATTAATTCAAAAATTTGCAAATTTGAGCTTTTTCTCCTAAAAATTCTTAAATTATTAAAAAATTGACAATTATCCATATTTTATCTATAACTAGGTTAGTTTTTTGACGGTACGTTCGTTGAAAACTAAAAAAGGAGAAGTAATGATGCAGGAATTTAACTGGGAAACTCGTTTTACGAACTTGGAAAGGAATGCTATTCTTTTGTTGAAAAAAGCTAATAGCGTAGAGCAAGTATTGATTATCTGCTGTTTATTCTTTAAGCTAGATGATTTTAAAAAAAATGCGATTGGTGGACTGATTCGTTCCAGTGTTGACGCAAATAACGCTACTTGGATTGAGATACTGCTTGATAATTTATTTGAATTATTAGTCTTTATTGAAAAGGAATTTTTACTCATGTCAAAAGAGATTCAAATAAATTCTAAAAATGGATCGGATAGTGAATTTAATAGTTTGCTTCGACGTTATCATGATAGTGAAGATACCATTTTTGGAAAAATTCTTGAATCTGCTAAAAAACCAAAAGCTTTCTTCTCGCTTTGTTGCTTTTTTACTAAACTTGAAAAAGACTCAAATCACTTCGCAAAGCAAACATTGATCAGAAAACTGATTTCACGTTGCCTTTTATCCGACTGTTTGCATTTAGAAAATCTTTTGAATTGCATTATCGAAATCGTGAAATATATCGAAGAAGAGTCACTAAACTATTCTGATAAATCAGGTTCAAAGGAAAAAGTTTTAGCTACAAAAAGAGTTTTTGAATCAGAAAAAATGGCTCGGATAAATGAAAAAAAATACCAAATCCTTACTATTGTATACGACTTTTTTGATGCTAAGCACCTAACAACAACTAATCCTAAGCCAAGAGAGCAATTAATTGCCATAGAGGTGCCTCACTTGCCAGTCATTGAAACCGAGAGCAAAAAACCATACAAGAAAAGAGGACGTCCAAGAAAAATAAAATCTCCTGAAGAGATAAAACAAGAAGGAGAAAAAATAATCAGAAAAAGAGGACGTCCACGAAAAATAAAATCTCCCGTACTAGAAGTGCCTATGGGAACTACAGCATAAGACCAATCATCACATTGGTTCTTTTTTTTATTTTAAACCCTATCCTATCTTATGTGTCTGATTTTTTGCAAAAAAAATGGGGCCTCATACAAGTACTCCCATTGTTATTTTTCCATTCATCTCCACTGGAGATGTGAGAAACTCATACACGGCGATGACTGCCGCTTTCTCATTCTTCCCGCCGAGAGAAGAATGAACACCTCTCGTCAGGTCAGGAGGAATATCTCCTGCTTGAACATTGGGGCGAACCGTTTCCCCAAAAGCCCTTGCGAGGGCAGCTCCGACTTTCTTTAAGGTTTTGTACCTTACTCCGCCAATGCGTTCTACGAAAAAATCGTAGAACATGTCTTTCTCCTCTTGAGTCATGCACCAAAAATACAATATAATTGCTTTTGTGTCAATACTTTTAGCTGGTTGACTTTTATCTTCGCTAAAGATATAAATTGTTCAGGGAAAGTGATTGTTGTGGGTAAAAATAAAAAAACAGAACTGCCAAGTAACACACAAGAAAAGACCACTGGGGGCATAGCTGAAAAAAGAAAAATAGACGAGAGTCAAGATGGCATCCACGTAGTGAACTTTATAGAATTAAAATCGGTCAAAAATGACTGGTCTTTTTTTATTTAAAAAACAATTAACAAAAACCACCACCGGTGGTTTTGAAATAAAAAAATTCTTTCAATCTTTAATATGGGGACGACCTACTTTCGCGGAAACCACTATCATCGGCCCTGCAAAATTTCACTTCCGAGTTCGGGATGGGATCGGGTGGAGCACTTGCGGTATTATCCCCATATTAAAAATAAAAAGAATTATTTTTAATAGATTGCTTCGTCGCTACGCTCCTCGCAATGACATGTGAGGGTTTCATAATGACGAGTGCTAATAGATTTTCATTTTCTAGAATAGAGCTAGTATTTGCTAGCTAAAATAAGTCAAATATATAATATTCAATTAGTAGCGCTCGGCTCAATTCCTCACGGAACTTCCACCTACGCCCTATCAAGGTCATAGTCTTTAACCTGAATAAGAGTTCTAATC
>Ga0172381_10002056_pt1 | contig 22851 bp, 29 predicted proteins | sample Leawel6488metaG_FD_119754 | JGI IMG/M metagenome (GOLD analysis project Ga0172381, IMG submission 119754) | Leachate microbial communities from a municipal landfill in Southern Ontario, Canada - Leachate well 64-88 metaG | ecosystem: Engineered > Solid waste > Landfill > Unclassified | place...
CAAATAATAAAGAACTACGGTTACTCTGAAAACCTTGGAGAAGTGTTTTCTGATGCTGAAAGAAAAACCAATGTAAAGATTGGACTTATATTCCTTACTAAACCAATCGTATCGGAAGAAAACTATGATATGTATTTCGATATACATGATGAAGAAGAAAAAGAAGGTCAAGTAGGACTAATGCAGTACAATGAAGTAAGAAATATAGTTCAAAGGTATGTAGGTGCTTTAAAAATGTTTGAATCTGTTAAAACAGCTCAGAATACGCTTAATTCACTAATAGAACCGATAAGAACAAGTGAACACGGAATTTACTTTCAAGCTGTAGATAAAAATAGATGTGATGTAACTTTTGAAACTTTCAAATCCGAACTACAAAAATCAGCATGGATAACTGTATTCAGAAAATTAGGAGCTGAAAAATACATGACAGCTTCACTAAAATCATTTCTTAATAAGTTTGTAGAGCAACAAAAGAACGTACCATTTACAATGTCAAATATCTATAAAATGATAGAAATGGTAATAGGAACTCATGGAGATAGAATGAGTAAGGTTATTGTTGAAGTATTTGATAGAATTACTGAAAGGCATTCAGAAAACAGATATTCTCATGAAGGTTGGAAAACAAACTCTGAATATATAGTAAATAAGAAGTTTATACTTCCTGCATGGGGATTAACTGATACTAATTTTAGTGGTAAATGTCGGGCTAGTTACTCTCATAGTGATTACTTTATGGACGACCTTACTAAAGCATTATGTCATATAACAGGAACTAAGTATGAATCAAGTTCTACTGGCGTCTCAGAAAGAATATCCAATTTTGAAAGAAAATATGATTTAGGGGATAAACAATATGATTCTTTTGCAAAAGTAGCTAGAACAGGATACTCAGATTTGCACATTGATTATTTAATTGAAAAGGGATTAATTTATCTTGAAAAGAATTATTATAAATTAACAAAACTTGGAGAAACTGAATTTAAGCTTATTTATGGTAATATTATTTCTTGGTGGGATATTTGTCAAGATTGGGAATTTGGAACATGGTATAACTTTAATTTCGTAAGGGTTAAGGTGTATAAGAAACGCACAGTACATGTCGAGTTCCTTGATGAGGATGTATGGATTAAATTCAATCAAACAGCAGCGAAAGCTAAAGGATTTCAATTAGCTTCAAAATATACTAGTGATTTTAGAAGAAAACAAACAGGAGTAGAAATATATAAAGATTAAGAAAATGGAAAACGAAATAAATAATTTAATATTCACACCTGTAGTAAGTTATATGAGTCATGGAGACAGTATTCAGCTCTGTGAAACAAAATACAAAGGGGTAAAAATTACTCAAAGAACATTCTTTCCATATAATATATTTAAAGAGCCGTCAGATATATTTATATTAGATTATATATTGCCGTTAACACAAAAAGTTGTTAACGGAGAAATGTCATCAAATTACTATACAGAAGATGGGTATGGACTACCAGTATTTAATAAATTAGAGGATAGTCTAAATTTTATTAATGAAATTATTAAATAAACTATATGAAAATAACTAAAAAAGAGTATTCAGATTTTCTAAATGATGTCTTAGAAATTATTAAAAAACATCATCCATCATTTAGAAAAATTTCATCGCCAATATGGGTTGGATATGAAATTGAAACAAAAATAGGAAAGTTGTTAATTAACTTATGTATTGAAGATGATTCAGATATATATTCTATATTTTGCAGATTTGACGAAGTAGAAAAATACTCAAAATTTGAATCAAATAGAGTAAATAAATATTCTGGAAAATGGAACTTTCATCACGAAAGTAAAGGGGTAATTTTAAGTTTTTTTGAAAACGAATTAAAAGAGATAGTATGCGATACTTCGGTGGAAAATATAGAATAGCAGATAGCATAGTTTCTGTATTAAATAAATACAGAAAAGAAAATCAAATATTTGTTGAACTTTTTGTTGGTGGTGCAAATATAATGTGTAAAATGACAGGTGAGAGATATGCTTATGATTTTCATAGAGAATTAATATGTCTTTGGAAATCTCTACAAAAAGGTTATATTCCACCAGTTGATATAGATAGGGAATTGTATATTGATATAAAAAAGAATCCAGATAAATATGAACCTGAATTAGTTGCTTTTGTAGGCTTTGGGTGTTCATTTGCTGGTAAATACTTTGGTGGCTATGCAAGCTCTTTAGGTAGAAATTACGCAAGTAACGCAAAGAACTCTTTATTGTCTAAAATAAAAACATTGAAAGATGTAAAATTTGAATGTAAAGACTATAGAGAGGTTGATTATGAAGGTGCTTTGATATATCTTGACCCACCATATCTAAATATGACTCAACCATTAGGAAAGTTTGATACAAAAGAGTTTTGGGAAAGAGTAAGATATTTAAGTAAAAAGAACACAGTAATAGTTTCTGAATATCAAGCTCCCGAAGATTTTGAATGTATTTGGGAGAAAAATGTGAATCTTGATATAAGAAATAAGCATAATCAAAAAGAAAATAGAGTAGAGAAACTTTTTAAATTAAAACAATGATAACAAGCAATGAACAATACCTAGAATATCACAAGAAATGTTGTGATAAAATGGTTGAAATTGCAAGAGCAAAGAATCACGACTATGCAGGATTCACGGAAGATGCTTTTGCAAATTTCAGAGTAGTTGAAAAGTGTGGAATAGCTTCTGTAGAGCAGGGCTTCCTTACTAGAATGATGGATAAGATAAGTCGTGTAAATTCATTTGTAAAACAGGGAGTGTGTAATGTAAAAGATGAGAGTATAGAAGATACGCTTATTGACCTTGCTAATTACTCTATTTTGATGGCAGGGTACATAAAACAAAAGAAAGTAGAAAATAAAAAATAAAATCATGGACACATTTTCTTTTTTATTTAATGACGATTGTTTAAAACTATATAAAAATATCGAACCTAAAAGCATCGACTTAATTTTAACAGATTTGCCTTATGGAACAACTGCCTGTAAATGGGATACAATAATTCCATTTGATAAACTTTGGAAAATGGTTAATTATTTACTAAAGCCAAACGGAGCATTTATAACAACAGCTTCACAACCATTTACAAGTGCGTTGGTTATGAGCAACCCTAAGATGTTTAAATACGAATTGATTTGGCACAAAGACAAACCAACTGACCCTTTAAATGCTAAAAAAGGGTTATGAAATACCACGAAAGTATTTTAATATTTTACAAGAAACAACCTACTTACAACCCACAAAAAGTATTAAGAGATGAGAAAAACAAAAGAAACAATAAGCCTCGGAAGTTTAATTCTGCTGTAAATAATGGTTGGGATAATAACTCAGAAGAGGCACTAAAAATGAACCAAGGCACTTCTGACTATATACACCCTAACTCAGTTAATAAATGGAACATGCAAAGAGGATTACACCCAACGCAAAAACCTGTTAGTATGTTTGAATACTTACTAAAAACATATAGCAATGAAAACATGACAATATTTGACCCTTGCATGGGTTCTGGAACTACTGGAATAGCCTGTAAAAATCTTAATCGCTCTTTTATCGGAATTGAAAAAGACGAGAACTATTTTAAAATAGCAGAACAGCGAATAAATAGTATACAAACTAATCAAAAATAAAGATATGAAACAATATCAAGATTTATTAAGACAAATAATTAATACTGGTGAGTGGAAGAAACCAGCTCGTGAAAATATGCCACGTACTAAAACTTCATTTGGTACTCAAATGAAGTTTGATTTAAGAGAAGGTTTTCCTTTAGTAACTACAAAAAAGATGTACTATAAAGGTATAGTAACTGAATTATTATGGTTCTTAAAAGGAGATACTAATATTAAGTATCTTGTTGATAATGGCTGTAATATTTGGAATCAAGATGCTTATAGGTGGTATTTGAAACATTGTAAAGATAGTGATTTTGAAATGGGAGATATAGAGACAGGTAAAGATGGTGTTTATCCTTTTACATACGAAGAATTTTTAGAAGAGATAAAAAACCCTTCATATACATTATCACTTCTAAAAAACGAAAATTATGTATTTGGAGATTTAGGTAAAGTTTATGGTTATCAATGGAGAAACCAGAATGGCAAAAACCAATTAAAACATGTAGTAGATGGGATAAAATCTAATCCAGAATCACGTTATCATATAATTGATGCTTGGAATTTGTCTGATTTTAGTGAAATGGCTTTACCACCTTGTCATTTACTATATCAATTTAATTGTGTTGAAAGACAATTTTTAACAGAAGAAGAGATTGCAGAAAATACTCCAAGATATTATTTAGATTTGCAAATGTACCAACGTTCTGTAGATAGTTTTCTTGGATTACCATTTAATATTGCTAGTTCCGCTCTTTTACTTGAAATAATAGCAAAAACAGTTAATATGATTCCTAGAGAATTGACTTGGGTTGGTGGAGACACTCATATTTATGAAAATCATTTTGAGCAAGTAAATGAATTATTATCAAGAGAACCGTTGGAATTATGTACTTGTCAAATTTATAAAAACTTGAAGTCTATTAAAGATATAGAAAACCTTAAACCAATAGATATATCATTTGAAAACTATGATTCATTTTCAACAATTAAAGCACCATTATCAACTGGATTATGAAAAACCTCACTCAATACCTACAAAACAATAAAATAATTGTTATGAGAAAAGTTTTGGATTCACCTAATAAGTTTATAATAAGTAGAAGACATATTAGAAGTATTATTAATTACAGAAGCTGGAAACATATATAATTATGGATTTATTAAAAAAATACTTAAACGTAAATAAGATTTCATTTAAGTTAATAAACGATGATATTTTTGAAATAAATAACTCTTTATATCAATTAATTAAACCAAATGAAGAAGGTGTAGTTTTTGATGAAGGGTTTAATTTAATAGTTAATCAAAAAAAAACTAACTTATTTATATTTTATTTTGGTGACAAATATTATTACACGGATTCAGTACTAAATCCACAACTAAATATATTAAAATATATTGGAAAATCTAATTCTGATATATTGACTTCAAGTTTTTTAGGAGTAAGAGGTTGTTTTGAAATTTTAAACGGCTCACGTCTTTACAAAGATTGGTGTAAGAAAGCTTCATTCTTAGGAATCAAAACCCTTGGAATATGCGAAAAAAATACTCTTGCTGGTGTTCTTAAATTTCAACTTGAATGTAAGAAGTGGGGAATTAAACCGATAATAGGAGCTACATATACTATATTTGATGAGAAAAACGATTACCGATTTGATATAAAATGTTATGTGCAGAACGAGACAGGTTGGAGAAACTTACTTCTAATAAATAAAGAGGTAAATGTGACCAATACTAGGTTTATAGCTAAAGATGTGTTTTTAACGCTCAGAGAGGGGCTTTTTTTGATTGCAGACCCAAAATCAATAGAATATACCAAATTAGATTTTAATGTTGATTTTTATCAGTTAGATACGGTAGAATTTGAAGATAATAATCGTGAGTCATGGTATCTTGAAAATTTAAAGAAATTCTTTGAAAGCAAAATTGAATCAGTTTCAATTACAGATGCTTTTTATTTAGACAAAGAAGACAATCACATAAAGGAAAAGTTAAATACAATCGGGGGTTTTCACGAATATCAATCTAAAAACCAATACTTCAAAGATAAAGAAGATTATTTTACAGAATTATCGGAATTGTTTGGTGAAACCGATGAAAGACTTTATGATGTATTTACCAAGGCTGTAGAGAACGAAGAGTATATTTGTGGTATTTGTGATTTTAAGATAGAAACAGGAAAGAAACATCTACCTAAATATAAGATGACATTGGTTGAGAAAGAAAGATTTGAGAATACTAATAATATGTTTTGGTCTTTAGTTGAGGATGGTTTAAGTAGATATAGCAATGGTGATATTGAATCAGAGGTAAAAAGAATTGAAGAAGAAATTGATATTATTAATCATGGACACTTACAAGATTATTTCCTTATAAATTGGGAGCAAACTAAATTCTGTAAAGAAAATAATTATTTACAGGGTATTGGTAGGGGTAGTTCCTCTGGTTTTTTGGTAACTAGATTACTTGATATAACTAAAATACACCCATTTGATTATAATCTTATTGCAGAAAGGTTTTTAACAAGAGAAAGGGCAAAAAATTCAATTGCAGATATAGATTGTGATTACTGTCAAGAAGATAGAGATAAGGTTAAGCAGCATTTAATTGATAAATATGGTAAAGACCAATGTTGCTCAGTTGGTACTTACACCACAATGCAATTAAAAGGGGCTTTTAAAGACTTAGCTAGGGGTCATAGTGTAGATTTCGGTTTAGCTAATATAATATCCAATATGCTTACTGAATGTGAAACTATTACGGATATTTTTAAGAAAGCAAGTGAAAGACCTGAATTAAAAAGATTTATAAATTCTCATTCTAATATTTTTAATGATTTATCTGAAATATTAGAATCAAGAAAATCACGTTCAATTCATGCCTCTGCTTTTATAATTACTCCAGATGATAAAAAAGTTTGGGAATGGATGCCAGTAAGAAAAGAGTATAAAGAAAATGAAGAAATGCTTGTTTCTGAGTGGGAGGGGTATGATTTAGAAGCTGTAGGTTTTCTTAAACAAGATATATTGGGAATTAAACAATTGGATAAAATAAAGGGGATAGTAAACTATATAAAAGAAAATACAGGTAATGAGATTGATATATATAACCTACCATTAGATGATAAAAAAGTATATAAATATTTATCAAATGGATGGAATAAAGATGTATTTCAATTTGGAACTTCTGGTCTTTCTCAATACTGTACACAATTAAAACCTGAAAATATAAATGATTTAATTGCAGCAGTTGCTCTCTATAGACCAGGAACAATGGGTAATAATTTTCATAATGAATATATTTTAAGAAAAGAGGGTAAAAGAGCTGTTGATTATTTTTATGGAACTGAGGATATTTTAAAAGATACTTATGGATTAATGTGTTACCAAGAGGACACGATGTTAATATGTCAGAAACTTGGTAACTTTAACTTAGCTGAAACTGACCTTATAAGAAAATATTTAGGAAAGAAAGACAAAGAGAAGCTACCTACATTCAAAAAAAGATTCGTTGACGGTGCTATATCAAATGGTTGTCCTGAAAAAGAGGCTGTAGATATTTGGGATGCAATGGAAAAATTTGCTGGATATGGATTCAATAAATCACACGCAGCAGCTTACGCAATAACTGGTTATATTAGTCAATGGTTAAAGGTAAACTATCCAATTGAATTTTGGACTGTAGCTTTAAGTTTTGCCTCTGATGATGATGTAGCTGGTTACATCTCCGAAATTCATAAAACAGGTGATATTGTAATAATGCCTCCGTCAATCAATATTTCAGATACAAATACAAAGACCGATTTTGCAAAGAATACAATTTATTGGGCTTTATCTTCCATAAAACAAGTAGGTGAAACATCTACCAACCAAATAATGCAAGATAGAGAATCAAACGGTCAATATTTCTTATTCGAGGAATTTTTAGACCGCAACCTATTTAAAAGCTCAAAAGTAAATAAACGTACAGTTGAAAATCTTGTAATATGTGGTGTATTTGATGAATTAGATAATATTAAGCAACCTAAAGACAGAATACAGCTTATTGAGTTTTATAGAGATAAATACAAAGTTAAGGCTGATGAATCAGATTTATTTAATGTAAATAGAAATAAACTTGATTGCAACTGGTGGTGGATTTTACAACAAAAACAATTATCAGGAATAGCATTCTTTGACTTTCCTTTACTCTACAAAACATATATATCAAGTAAGACAACTTACGAATATTGTGATTATATAGAGTTTTGTGAAGACAAGTCAGCAAAAGACCGCAAGAAAGCATGTATAGCTGGTTATATTCATTCATGTGAAATTAAATCAACATCTAAAGGTGATATAGCTAGAATAGTCTTAGATAACAATTATGACTTTATGGATGTAACTGTTTGGAGTGAACAGTATGAGGATATAAAAGACGGCTTGGGATATGAGCCAGAAGGTAAATTAATGCTTATAACTGGTAATGTGGTTCAATACAGAGGTAAGGCAGGATTAAATACAAACAATGATACTCAGATAGTTATACTCGAATAATAAAATATTTTAAATTATTTTGAATAAAAATTTGTTTTTTCAAAATATCCATATTATATTTGCTTATCTAAATTACTAATTAACGGAAAGGAGAAGTTTAATATGAAAAAATAGTTTGTTAATTAAAAATCTAAAGTCAGGGGGTTGACTTAATCAAGAAGTAAATAAATTAAATGGGTTGGTGAAATTGGTAAACACTTTATTCTGAGAAACTGTTGTAACACTAGAGGAGAAACTATTAAAAAGCCAGAAAACAATGAGTAAGAAAATGCGAAGCACAGTAACATTTATACAGGTTCGAGTCCTGTACCCATTTCAAGAATAATAAAATTTAAACGAGTATTTATACTTTAAGAATCAAGTAATCATGGAAAATCAAAAATTATTATCAAAAGAGAATTTAAAAGTTATCAAAGATAGAATCCAACTAGAATTACTTAAAAGGTGCTTTACTGCACCTATTGTAAAAATGGAAGAAGTTATTTCTAGAGGGGCACATAAAATTAGTTTTGAAACATCTGAATTTCAGACAGTGCCAGTTATTTTTAAAAGCCTTAAAATAACTAATTTTGGCACTTCGGTTGAGAAAAAACCTAAATCAGAGCTTAACCAAGGTGCTACTGGTGAGTATATCTCAGTTTGGATTTCAGTCTATTGTTTTTTTGAAATTTTTGATGGGGGTTCAAACACAACTAATCTATTCGCCATTCAGTTTAATGTCTTTGGAAGTGATTATGATGATGTAAAAATGAAATTAATAAGATAATATTCTAAGAGTTTCTGTACGTTGAAATTTGCAGTAAAGCATATCGGACGAGGGTTCGACTCCCTCCAGCTCCACTGAATATTGTTATGAGAGGTAGTTATACTCATAACTGGTGGTCAGCCTATTCAGTTATCGGTGGGCAAGTCTGAATTAAAACAAAATCTTGCCCTTTTTAAATCGGGGCTGCGTGGTTTTGACGGTGTGTAAGTAAGGTAGATGGAGTACAGGAAGCCAACAATAAATGGCAAAGTAGTATCAATGTTTTCGCCTGAGCTTAGAGCTGTGGCTTAACAAGTCCGAGGGGAACTTTATCCCCTCATTTTTTAAAATAAAAAGGAAATATTTGAAGAAGAAATGTCTGATTCTTATAAGGAATACATTGAAAGAATAAACATTATTACTTCTAAAATGGATGGTAAGTTGGGAAAGAAGAATATTCAAGAAATAAAAGGAGAACTAGATTATCTTAAAAGATGTATTAATAGTAATACAAACTTCACTCTAAAATGCTTTAATGAAGCTATGGAAAAGACTGTTACCGAAGCTAAACAAGATATATCTAGTTATATTGACAATAAAGTACAAACATTAGGTATTGAGACTTTAAGAGAAAAATTACAAATTTCAATAGAAAAATAAATAAACCTATGCAAGAATTTAATAAATGGTTAAGAGAAGTTAAAGGAATATCTACAATAAACGTTGAAGATATGGAGAAATTGCATCCTGAGTTCCTTGAATGGCAAAAGTCAAATAATTCTACAATCAATAAAGTATCTGAATCTGATATAATTAAGGTTGATGAACAATAACAATAACGATATGGAAAAGATAATTTACTTAAAAATAAAAACTCTCATATCTATAGGAGATAAAGTAAAACTAAACAATGTAAATATAACTATTACTCAGCAATTTATTGATGATAATGAAGAACTGTTTAGTGTAACAGAAGAGACTGAAAAATTAACAGAAAAATCTTATAAAGAAGAATATTTATTACAAACAGCTAAAGAAATTTATACTACTGGTACTAGATTTATGGATTTAGACCATAATAGAGTAATGGTTATTAGCAATTTAGATAAATATGATTATAACACAAATTACGACAAATTATATCATGACTCTAAATGTATATATTCTTCTGGGAAATGGGCAGAAATTATCGAACCTTTGTTTAAAACAGAAGATGGTGTTGGTATTTATAAAGGAGACGATTATTATTATACCGTTACCACAAATCCTTGTTCAGACTTAAATTGGAGAATAAATTTTAGTACTTGTGATTGGGTTAATGATAGGAGACCTCCACTGGGAAAAGTTCAATTCTCAACCAAAGAGGCTTGCGAAAAATGGATTAAAGAAAATAAACCAGTGGTTAAAGATTTAGAATATTATGAGAGAGAATTGATTAATCTTAAAACACCCTTTTATATTGATTTAAAATCTAAAGAACCAAAACTTTATTACATAAAGGTCTTGCAATTAATAGCAGATGATTTGAATAATAAGAATTTTGATGAACTAAACAACACTTTTAAATGGTTTACTTGTTTTAAAAATAGCAGTAAAGTTTATAGTGTAGTTAATTGTTCACATAAAGTTATTGGAAGTATATATTTTGACTCTAAAGAAAAAGCCGAGCAAGCTATTAAAATAATGGGTAAAAAACTAAACATAATATTTGAAAGTTAGATATGAAGCACGTTATACACCTAGGTGATAAGCCAATTGTATTAATTTACAATGAATTTGAAAACGAAATAGATGTAAGTCAAATTACACGTATTGATTACTCTAATCTGTTTGGTGAAGCTGTAACAATATCTTCATTGCTCAATAGTATAGCTCAATTACGTTCACAAGCAGAAGAAGTATATGAACGCAAGAAGTTTGAACGTCAGATTATGGAAGCTGATTTAGAAAAACGGTGGAGAAAAGAATCCAATAAGAATGAAGGTAAATTTACTATAACCGAATCCGATGGTAGTATTATTACTATAAAACTTACTGAAAAGGCTTTAGAGTCTTCAATAATAGCAGATAAGGGGTATCAAACTTGCAAGAACAATGAAATATCAGCTAAGAGAGATTTTGCTTACCTAGAAGCTCTGTATTGGGCTGTACAAGATAAAAGTAAGAAACTAGATAATATGCTCCCTAAAGTGACTCCAAAAGAGTTTATTGATGAATTGATTGAAGGGACAGTTAATGGAATATTAATTAAGAAAAATTTTAATAAGTAACACCGAGCCTTTAGGCTTATAATTATAAATTAAAAACAGAAAAGCAAAATGAAAAATTTTGACCGAAGCAAGTATCAAGGCACAGTAATTGCCTCAATTAAGAAAACGCAAGACGATGCGAAGAAAAACAGTAAGAATTTCAACACAGGTGGGGACGGTGATTACGTTAACTTCTTTAAAGTTGAAGCTGGTAACAACATCCTAAGAGTAGCACCAGCACACGACACTAAAGACTCTCCCTATGTGCCTGTACGTACAGCTATGCTGAAATGTAAAGTAGAAAAGAGAGATGCTGATTACAAACCAACAGGTGAGTTTGAGGTAAAACTTAAAAAAATCTTTATCTCTACCTTTCACTCAGGCAAAGATGAGTTTGGTAAACCTCTAATTCCTAAAGATGTAATTGAAACTTACATTGGTTATGTGATTAGACAAGCAGAAGAAAAACACACCAGGGGCAGTGAAGACTTTAAAAAGTATCTAAATCCTATAAACGGTTACAGGGCTGGTGGCAAATGGGTATCAGGCATAAAGCCTTCAACCGAATTTGTTTGCTACGGTTGGAATAGCTCTCATGAACTTGTAAAAGCAGGTTTGTTTGAAAAGTGGATGAAAGACATGAACGAAGCTTCGTTAAAAGAATCTGGAGATGATGTATTTGCTCTTGACATTTTTTCAGACCCGAACACTGGTTTTCCTTTATGTATCTCCAAAACAACGGATGATAAGAACAAAACAACTTATAAAGTTGAAGTTGAAAGACCAGCCAGAGGTGAGAGCTGGGAAGCATTTTTCCAACGTACAAATCCGACAGATGAACAGTTGATGAAATTTGGAGATGTTAAATCTTTAAAGGACACTTATTACAATGTTTATTCAACAAAAGACTTCAATTTTGCAATTGATGGATTGAAACGTTTTGACGAAGAAAACGGTTATGGTATTTTCGCCAATGATGAATTTATGGATGAAGTTGAAGAAATTGCTGCTTTAGTTCCTGAAAAGAAAGAAGAGGAATCAAAAGCCGAGACTAAACCTGAACCCAAACCAGCAGCTAAAGCTGTTGTAACAGCTACAACACCTATTGCAATGAAAAAGTTCTTAAAATCTTACATCATTGAAAATTATGGTGATGAGTATAAATTACCAGCTATTTCAGGTGAGGAACTTAAAAAATGGTATGAATTAGCTCAAGCTAATGATGAGTTACCGTTCCCTACCAGTGAGGAGGTTGCTGAAAATGAAATTGAGGATGATGCGATTTATTCTGAAACAGAAGAAACATCAGATGAAGCTGAATCTACAGAGCCAGAACCAACTCCTGCAAAAGAACCTGAAAAACAGGAAGGAATGACTCCTGCTGACAGAATTGCTAAATTGAAAGCTTTAAAAGAAAGACAGCAACAAGGTAAATAATTAAAATTGAGAGGTGAAATATCCTCTCTCTTTTTTATAAAACTATGAGAAAAGTAGAATTTATTGAAGCCAACGATATACATCTAAGAGGTGATAATGTTGAGACCATCAAAGACCTGATTAAACAAATGTGTGACTTATCAGATACACATTTGTGTGATAAGTTGCTTATACTTGGAGATATACTTGAAACTAGACCTGCTCAAAACCAGGGAGTTCTTGTTTCACTTATAGAAATACTTGATTACATAAAGGTGAGAGGTAAAAAACTATTCACTATTCCAGGTAATCATGATAAAGCTGATTATTCGTCTGATAATAGCTTTTTATTGCCATATCAGAATCATCCTGCTTTATTCTTAATGTCACAACCAACTTATTTAAAAGCTGATGGATGCGATTTTGATTCTTACTTCTTACCTTTCTATGAAGAAAAAACATGGATTGATAAATTTGAAAACATGATTAAATTAAATCCTGTAAAGAATAAATCAATCTTATTTGGACATTGGGCTGTAATAGGTAGCCAAAACAATAATGGAACGACTGTGGATAATGGAATAAAACCTTCATTATTTAAGAAGTTTCATAAAGTGTTTTTAGGGCATTATCACAATTCGCACACGATAGGTAGTAATATATTTCATTTACCTTCTATCATTCAAGCAAATTTTGGAGAGGATAACCAAAAAGGATTCACACTTATCTATAATAATGGTGAACATGAATTTGTAAAATCTTCATTCAAGGAATTTGTAACTATTAAAGTTGATGTTGAAAATTTGACTGCAAAAGAAATAAAAGAATTTGCAAAGCAAACCGACTCAAACACTAGAATAGAAATAACTGGAGATAAAGCTAAACTTGCAGCTATCGACACCACTCTATTAAGGGATTCTGGAATAAAAGTAGTTAAGAAAGATATTGAATTTGAGATAGCAGATATTGAGCAGGTAAGTGAAGTAAAAATTCACAACAAAGAAACTGTTATTATTGAGTTTCAAAATTGGTGTAAGAGTGAAAAGATTGATAGTGTAAACGGATTAAAATACCTAAAATAAAAATTATGAAAATATCTGATGTAGTTAGTAAAATTATTAAATCTCATGGTAAAGAATCTCTCGTTATGGATAAAATTGACATTGAGAGAGTATCAAGTGGCAGTTTAGCCTTTGATATTGCACTTGGTGGAGGTTATCCTGTTGGTCGAATAGTTTCTATCGTGGGAATGGAGTCGGGGGGGAAAAGTACCATAGCGTTACATTTATGTGCAGAAATTCAAAAGCAAGGAAAGAAAGTTGTATATATTGATGCTGAACATGCTATGGATATATACTATGCTAAAAAATTAGGTGTTGATGTTGATGTTGAAGCAAAAGACCCAAATTTTTATTTATCTCAACCAGATAATGCAGAAATGGCTATATCAATGATTGTTGATTTTCTTGACGCTGATGAAGTTGGTTTAATAGTACTTGATTCAGTTGCTTCACTTGTTCCAAAAGCTCGTTTAGCTGGAGATGTTGGAGATGCAAAAATGGCTTTAGTTGCAAGGCTATTGTCTGAGTGGTGTCCAGTTATAGCAAATAAAGCTTCAAAAAACAATTGTATTGTATTAATGTTAAATCAATATAGAGAGAGACCTGGGGTAATGTTTGGTTCACCTATATATGAACCTTCTAGTGGCTCAATAAAATTTTATGCAAGTCAAAGAATTGAAGTTGCTAGATGTGGGCAAAATAAAGATGCTGATGATACAGTTATTTCAAATAAAACAAGAATAAAGGTTTTAAAAAATAAAGTAGCCCCACCGTTCAAAACAGCAGAATTTAACATCGTATTTAATGCTGGTATTGATAAATTTCAAGAAATAATTGATTTTTCTGTTGAAATGGGAATAATCAAGAAAAGTGGCTCTTGGTTTAGTTATGGTGAAACAAGGCTAGGACAAGGAATTAATTCAGTAATCGAACTGTTAACAGATAACATAGAATTATTCACAGAGATAAAAACAAAGGTACTTTCTAAAATAAAAGAATAATGAAGCTTATTAAATTCGTTGCTAAAGATTGGCTCTCATTCAGGAACGTGGAATACACGTTCGAGGATGGTGCAAAACAGATAAAAGGTAAGAATCTTTGTGAAACTGATTCTCAGGATTCAAACGGCTCTGGTAAGTCCTCATTTGTTGAAGGTATTACTAAATGCTTACTAAACTACACTTCACGTAAGGAACTTGACAGAAACCTAGTAAATTTCGACTCAAAAGAAGCTTACCTGTCTTTATCTATATTTTGTCCAGTTAGACAAGAAACGCTCTTAATTGAGCGTAAAATAAAGGTAAAAGGCTCTTCTGAATCTCAATTATCAATCAATAACACCATTATTCATTCTTTTGAAGATAAAATGGTAAAAGAGATTGATAAAGAAATACTGGAGTGGATGGATATGAGTACTACTGACTTATTGAATTTCTATTTTATTTCTAAAGATAAATTCAAATCATTTTTTAGTAGTTCAAATACTGATAAACTAGCTTTAATTAACCGTTTCAGTAACCTGTCAATATTGGACGGTGTGGATAATAACATTAAACAGGATGTAACTAAAAAAGAATCTGAAATAATGATTGAAGGTTCTAAAGTTCACACCTTGCAGGGTAAATTGCAAGCCGTTACTGAAATGCTTGAAAAAGAGAAACAGGTTGATATTAAACAGGAAATAAAAGATAGGATTGCTGTTATTGAAACTAAAAATAATGAGTATCTTGATAAGATTGATAAGTTAAGTGAATCAGTGCTGAAATTAAATGAATCTTATCCTTTAATGCAAAGCATGATTAAAATCAGAGAAAAGAGCCTTAAAAGACTTGAAACCTTACATTCTAATTATGATTTGACAATCAAAACAAATGAGCTTAATGCTCTTTCTAAAAAGAAGTCAGAGCTTAACACCCGATTAAGAGAGTTAAAAGACGGCAACTTAGAATTAGAACAGATATTGACTGAATCTCACGAAATGTTACATGAGGTTGAAAGGAATATTAAAGGCTCAGTAAATTGCCCTAGCTGTAATTTTAAATTCATTGTTGGTAAAGAAGATATAATTATTGATTCTGAAATTAAAAGAAAGATAGAAATTCAAGAGTTAATTGATTCAACCAATGGCGATTTAGAGAAAGCAAAAAAGATAGTATTAGATTTTACTGAGGTAAGAATTAAACCTATTTCAGAAAAAGAACTGTTGATTGAAAAAGAGATTCAAGACTTAAAGAAAAAGAACAACAGGCTTACTTTAATTGAATCAAACTACTCTAACAAACTAGTAGAGCCGATTAAAAGAAGACATAGTTCTTTAAACTCTGAAATAAGCCGAATAGAGGCTCAAATTTGCGAGTTAATGGATATTGTAGAGAATAACCTCACCTCTATAGAAAAGTTGAAAAATGAGCCGATAATTAATCCTAAAATAGAGGAATTAAAAGCTATTGTAATTCAAATAAATTCTGAAATAAAAGTTCAGGAAACTGTTGTAGATAAATTAAAAGATGAGCTTTACAATATCAACATTTGGACTGGACATTTCAAGCGGTTTAAGATGCACCTAGCAACTCAATCTTTGAGAATTGTGCAAGATTTCTGCAATAAAGCCCTTATTGATATGAAGTCTGATATGAGAATAAAGCTTGAAGGATTTAAACTAAAAGCAGATGGAAGTATATCTGAGGAAATAACTCCTTACATCTACAGGGGTGACACAGTAAGAAGTTTTGGAAGCTTTTCAGCAGGTGAAAGAGCTAGATTGGAATATGCTATGATAATCTCATTGCAGAATGTAATTAATCATTGTAATAAGTACGGTGGACTTAATTTCATAAGCAGTGATGAGGCTGTAGATGGCTTAGATAGCATGGGTCTTGATAATGTGATTAACTCGCTGCAACAGTTCAAATATCCTATACTTATTACTTCTCACATTCAAACTAATTTCAATCTAAATAAATGCCTTATATTTGTAAAAGATTCAAACGGCAGTAGATTAGAAACAGATATTGAATATTTAAAGAAAATTTTTGTATAACTAATAATAATTAAAACTATGAATAGATTTACACAACTAGATTTAGAGTTAAATTACAAAAGAGAGACTGGCAAGAAGTATAACCGTTTAAACACAGAATGTATCGAGTGGCTGGAAAATAAAATAATTGATTACTCAAATAAAGACCGTGAATTTGATGAATTTCTTATTAAAGTGGCAACCTTAAATTAATTCCATGAGTAAATTATATATAGGAATAGACCCAGGGAAAAAAGGTTATATTTGTATTATGGAGGGTGAAGCAATTACGTTTCATCCTATTCCATTAATCGGTAAAGAATTTGATATACACAACTTATTTGAATTGCTATTTAAAATAGCTAATACTGATTCAAATATACATTGTGTAGTTGAGGATGTTCATGCTCTATTTAATTCATCAGCAGGAGCAACTTTCTCATTTGGCTTCGGGCTTGGTGTAATTGAGGGAATACTTGTTTCATTACTTGTTCCTTATACTAAAATAGCTCCTAAGAAATGGCAAAAAGAATTACATCAAGGTATTGCTGTTCAACAAAAGAAGTCAAGTACTGGCAAAACAATGGTGAATAACACTAAATTAATGTCTGAAATGGCTGCAAAAAGGTTATTTCCTAAGGTTGATTTAAGAGCTTCTGAAAGATGTAAGAAAAGCCATGATGGAAAAGTGGATTCACTTTTAATATGCGAATTTTGTAAACGTAATTTTAAATAACTATGTGGAAATGTAAAAACGAAAAATGCACTGAGTTCAACAAGGGAGTTGAGCTATTAAAAATGGATGCTTTTATTGCAGGTGGTATTTACCTCACTAAAGAAGAAAGAAAGGTAGAAACAACCTGCAAAACGTGTAATGAAAGGTTATCTTTTGAGATGCCTGATAAGTATAAAACATCTGACTTTCCTTCTATTGCTAAATTCGCTGGTTTATCTAATGAAGATAAAAAGAAAATGATAAAAAAGCGATATGAGACTGCTCAAAAGAAAGAAGGTGGTAAGGAAATGATTAATGAAATAAGAAAAGAACGAATCAAAAAAATGACAGGAGAATGACACAGGAAGACTTTCAAAGACTAAATGATATTGCCGAACAAGACAACAGGCAATATATCGTTATCAAAAACCCGATAACAGGACACGTTCAAGTATTCTTAATTGAAGCTTGGAAACCGTCTAATAAGAATATCAATCCTTATAACGACTTATTGGGTAAGGATGTAACCAACTATATGTTTAATATTTACATGAGTTTTTTCAAAAATAATGGTTTTGATGTGGCTTTATGGAAGCAACAAACATCCTCTCTAAAAACAGAAACATTACAGTTCCCTGACCATATTGATTGGATGATTATAAAGAAAAATTTATAAAATAATTTAATTACAATCTATTGAATCCGTGTTAGTTATGCTTTCACGGATTTTTTATTTTAAATTATTTTGAAAAAAGATTTTGTTTTTTCAAAATATCATATTATATTTGCTTATCGAATTAATAATTAAACATTTAAAAAATAAAGCAATGAAAAATTCAGCCTTACAAATCGCAAAAGCAATCGTAAACGACAACAAAAGTTTTATTAACGGTAATGTAGCAGAGTATATGATTCATGAAGTTGATGCAAACGAAAACAATTTTTATCAGTATTTAACTGATGAAGAAATTGAAGAAATGAATGGTAATGTTGAAAAAACACAAGAACTAGGGGAAGAAGTTTATAAAATGCTTAGTGATAATTTCAATTTTGACATTTCTGAATTTGTCTACTAATACGAAAATAACTAAAAATATTCCCTGATGAGCTGTGAAACTCAGCGAAACCCTTCGGGGTCGGAATTAATAATTAAACATTAAAAAAATATCATGAAAACATACATAAAATTAATAAAGGCAAATAAAATTGAAGCTTTATTGGGCTTCATGGTAATAGGATTGATGTTCGTATTCGTCGGGTTGTTTATGCTTATTTTGAACACTTTAAATTATTGAGATATATGGAAACAAGTTATGAATATAAAACAGGTGAAGGTGTGTATATAATAAAAGTGTCTTTATATATATCTACATGGTCGCATGACAAAGAGTTTAATTATGATATAGGTATTTCATTTATTCCAAAAGGTAAAAGAAAACCTATATTCAATACAGCTTATTTAAATAAAATTCCTAAAGAAGTTATATTAGAAGCGAAATTAAAATTTTGGAATACAATTAAACCTAACTAACCTAAAAGTTATGAAATGTTTAAAATCTTTCTCAGGCACTGTTTCAACAGAAACACTTGCTGCTGGAGATAAAATAAGAAAATCAAATAATGTTCTAATCTACAGAATCTATACTGAGTTTGTAGATTGTGAACCAGTTCAAAAACTATTAATATTTTATAGATAATTATGGCACGAAAAGAAGAAATTTTCAGTAAATTACTATTTAACACCGTTGTTTTTGAGAACGTGTTAAAAACTTTCAAAGTCGAGTATTACAGAGAATTAAAGTTAAACTTTGAAGCTAAATTAAAATTAGCTAAATCATTGCCTAAAGGCAAAGAAAAGACAGCTTACATCAAAGAATTGAGTGAGAAACTTTCTCTATACAAAAAGAGACTTGAAACATCAAGCAAGTATAATCAAGAAGTTTCAAAAGACTTTGAGAAATTTTTACCAAGTAAATTCAACTTTGATATATTCACCGAGAATACAGTTGATTTATACATCTCATTCTCTAATCTACTTATTGATTTAAGTAAATCTCCAGATATGGAGGAATCTGATATGTCAATAGTTCCTTGCATTCTAAAAGAATGTGAAGGAGAGGGTGATATTGCAGTAAATAACAAGAATTATAAATTAATACTATAACAATGATGCAAGAATGGAATAAAGAAGTTTTAGAAAACTTCATAATTGATGCGAATATCGCATACAGAGATGGTAATCCGATTGTAAGCGATAGTAAATTTGATGAAGCAATGGATGTACTTAAAAACAAGTATCCTGATTCATTACTACTCAACAAATCAATTCAGTCGGTAAAAATTGAACGTAAAGTAAAGCTTCCTGTGAGAATGACTTCACTAGATAAGCTTAAATCAGTTGAAGAAATAATTGACTGGATTAATAAGTTTCCTGAGAATAGCCAATTTGTACTTATGGCTAAACTTGACGGTATCAGCTTGTTAACTTCTGGTAATAAATGTTGGACACGTGGTGATGGTGAGGTAGGGCAAAAATCAGACCTTCACTATAAAGAAATGCAACCTGTTGTTTTTGATGAGTTTACCGTAGGTGAGGCAATTATGAAGAACAAAATATTTGCTGAATCATATCTTACTCAGGGTTTTAAAAATGCAAGAAACACCGTAGCAGGTCTCTTTAATTCTAAAGAAGCTAATATTTTTCTTAGTGACGTAGACTATGTACGTTATGGACTTCCTAATTCTGAATTATCTAAATTAGAGCAACTTTCTCTAATTGAAACAGAAGGAATGCAGGTAGTTAACTACATTCCTGTCACAAAATCTGCTATTACTGTTGAAGTTCTTAATCATTACAGAGATTTATGGTCTCAGACCTATAAAATTGATGGACTAGTTATAGAAGTTGATTCTAATGAGTTACATGGAGATTACGAAAGTAACGGCAATCCGTCTTTTGCCAAAGCAATTAAATTACCTGAATGGTCAGTAAGTGCCGTAGTAAAAGTAACTGGTGTAACTTTAAATGTAAGTAAACAAGGTAAATTAAAGCCTGTTATTCAGATTATTCCTACTGATATTGATGGTGTTACCGTTTGTAATGTTACTGGTTATAATATGAAATACATGGTTGATAATTGTATAGCAGAAGATAGTGTTATTCATATTGTTAGAAGTCAGGATGTAATTCCTAAACATATTCAAACCAAATCACATAATCTACTTCAAATCGAAAAACTATTGGACGATTCAATGGTTTGTCCTGCTTGTGGTGAGCCTACTGTTTGGGACAATAACTTCACTGAATTAGTTTGTACAAATGCTAAATGTAGTGGCGTTGCAATTGCAAAAATCGAACATTTCTTTACTAGTTTGGAGTTTGAAAACTTCTCAGATAAAGGAGTAAATCAACTCTACAATGAAGGTATTCAATTCATAGCTGATTATTTCTTGTTGGAAGAAAGTGATTTAATCACTATTGATGGTTGGGCTAGTAATAGTGCTAATAATCTATTATCTCAGATAGAAACGTTAAAAACAAAAGGCGTATCACTATCTAAACTATTGGCTGCACTTGATGTATTTGAAGGTAAGATTGGAGAAAAGGATTGTCAGCTCATAATTGACAATGTAATTACTGACAGTATAAAAGACTGGATAAATATTCCAGCAAATTCTCTTACTTCTATTCCAGGAATCGGAGATGTAAAAGCTCAGGCTTTTGTGGTAGGAATAAATAAATACTTTTCAGAACTTTTCAACACACTTCCTATTGCAATATCGTACATCAAAACTCCACAAGTCGAACAAACAGGTAAACTCTTTGAGGGAATGAGTGTTTGTGTGACTGGATTCAGAGATGGAATGATTGATGACTTTATTAAAAGCCAGGGTGGTAAAATGGTGAGCGGTGTGTCAAAGAAAACTAACATGCTTATTGTAGAGGATATGGCTACTAGCTCAACTAAAGCTACAAAAGCACGTGATTACGGCTGTAAAATAATATCTCGATTTGAGATTGAACAAATGATGGATGAAACCCAAAATTAACAATAACTGTATAGTAAATTTGAACGATAATATGAAAATGGTATATTCCTACCTAAAACTAAAAATCGTTCAAATTTGCCTACTATAAACGATTAAAATTGATATGATTAAAAATTTGTTTTTTCAAAATAAATAACTTAAATTTGTAAAATGAAAACAGAGAGACAAACAAAAATACTCAATACAGTAATTGAGATATTACAAAATATAGAGAATTCAACTGACATAGATGCTCCATATCATATTTCAGATATAGACAATGACATTGAAACTCTAACTGATGATAGAACATTGTCATCAAGACAAGGTGAGGAACTAAATAATAAACTCCAAGCCTTATTGAATTTCGTTGTGAAAGTAAAATAATTCAATGCAATGGTTAAGATGAAGAAAAACGGAGAAGAGAAACAATCGGGTGGTAAACGTCCAAATTCAGGAAGAAAGCCCACAGGGGATAAAAAAATTCAGTGCAATTTTTATACTGAAAGATGCAACCTACTATTATTAGGTGGTAAAGTTAAATTAAGAAAACTTTGCATAGAAATGGTAGAAAAAGAGGTAGCGAAAAGAAAAAAGCAATAAATTTGCATTACGCAGTAAAAAATAGGGGATAGTCCGATTTAGCTAATTGGATGAAAAGGTTTGATAGTACCCTTCCCTTATTTTCATTTAAACTATTAACAAAATAAGTATTGTAATGAAAAAAGAAGAAAAAGCAGTTGAATTAATTAATAAGATTAATGAAAATTGCATATCAGGTAGTGAACTATTTAATAATAGGGATTGGTATAAATTAAACAGATTAATGGTGTATAATTTATCAGATGAATCTTCTGTTATGTTTAGTTTTTTATGTGATGTTGAAAATAGATGGAAAAGCAGAATGTATGACTTTTATAATAAACTTGACGGTCATTTTATGTTAAAAGTTAAATACGTTCAAGACCTTCTAAATAAAGATTCTAAACAGCAAAGAAGAGCTTTAAATAATCTTGAAAAAGAAGGATTGATACATATAAAACATTGGGCAGGTAATGTTAGAACTGTTAAAATAAATTGGGATAATTTTTCAAAATTATATGTAAAGTGGTTAATGGAATATAATAAAATTGAAAAAGAAAACAATGGAGACCCTATAGAGGATATGTTTGAAGATTTTAAAACACGCAATTTAATAGGGACTTTTAGAAAGTGCCAAAAGTGACTTTCTGGAAACGTCAGAAAGTGCCAAAAGTGACTTTCTGGAAACGTCTAATTAGGAGCGTCTCAAAAGTAAAGAAGATAGTAAGTAAAGAAGATAGTGAATAAGTAAAGAAGATAGGAAGGCAGAGCTAAAGCTCCGCCGAACAATTTTTTAATTTTAAAGCCAATAAATTAATAATATCTCTAAAAAGAAATGAATATGGAAATAAATAATTTTGATA